>SWCG01000922.1_pt1 | contig 41476 bp, 44 predicted proteins | sample 4690071 | NCBI WGS metagenome assembly SWCG01 (sample SAMN10267281, study PRJNA491770) | bioreactor metagenome | isolation source: DHS bioreactor inoculated with subseafloor sediment | place: Japan: off Shimokita Peninsula | collected 2012-10 | reverse complement strand
AACAAAACAAAAATAATAATAATAGAAATTAGGAGGGTTAGGGATGTTTTCTGGAATGAGTATATTTGAAATTTTAATGTTAATTTGCTTTGGTGCAGCATGGCCATTTTCAATTTACAAATCTTATAAATCAAAGTCAGTAGCAGGAAAAAGCCCTTATTTCTTAGTGGTTCTAATTATTGGTTATATATCTGGGATCTTAAATAAAGTTTTTTATCACTACGATCAAGTAATATATCTATATGTTCTTAATTTATGTTTAGTTTCTACTGATTTTGCTTTATACTTAAGAAATTTAAAACTACAAGAAAAGATAGATAAAAGTGAGTATAAAGAGGAGTGAGAATTATAGATAGCTATAAGTTTTAAATTTAAAACAACTAATAAAGATTGGCACCTAAAATACTCGGACAAGATATTAGATGTGAAATTTTAGAACCATTGTTTCAAGTATTGTTAGTCAACAAATTTCAAATAAGGCTGCTGAGACAGTATGGAACCGATTCAGGGATTTACTTGAAAGCACAACGCCTGAAAGTATTGTAAAAACAGAGGTGCCAGAAGTTAAAGGCTGTGACATGTCTCTAAGAAAAGGTTTGAAGTATATAGAAAAAGATATTCTTCTATGGTTCAGTTGCTTCATTATATTTATGGGAGCTTTCTTTGTAGAGGAGGATTATATGAATATAGCAATAATTAGTGCAGGAAAGTTAAAAGAAAAATATTTAAAATTAGGCATAGATGAATATAGCAAAAGACTTTCACGATATACAAAGCTAAATATAATAGAGGTTCCCGATGAAAAAGCTCCTGAGAATCTCAGCCAAGCAGAGGAAGAGATTGTTAAAAATAAAGAGGGAGAAAATATTTTAAAGCATATAAAATAAGGAACTTATGTTATAGCCCTAGACCTAAAAGGAAAAATGCTTTCCTCAGAAGGGTTAGCAGACAAAATTGAAAATTTAGGTGTAACAGGCAATATCAATATTGCTTTTATAATAGGTGGCTCCTTAGGACTGTCGGAAGAAGTTCTAAAGAGAGCACATTACAGGTTGTACTTCTCCCCTATGACATTTCCACATAAATTAATGAAGCTAATATTATTAGAGCAGATATATAGAGGACTTAGGATAATTAAAGGTGAACCGTACCATAAATAGGTGCGGTTTTCTCTGAAAGCGAGAATGGCACTCTAGTCTGAACGTTGTCGAAATAAATAATAACTAGTTTAGAAAACAAACCCATATTCATATTTTAAAGGTTAAAGGAGCTAGAAATTTATGAATTCAAGGAAGATATATGAAAAAAGAGTGAGATATTACGACCGCTTATTAGACAAGCTATCAAAAAACATAACTTATATTAGTGGTTTAAGGCTCTTGATGGTAGTACCTATAATTATGACTTTAAGCTTTGCAAGCAGTATGGAAAGGCATCTGATTTCTTGGGGGATATCTTTGCTTTGGATTATATTGTTTGTTTACCTCGTTAGCAGGCATAGAAGACTTAAGAAAACACATAAATATGTATCTATACTTAAAAAAGTAAATGTTGATTCCATCATGAGGATAGATGGCAGATGGACGGAATTTAACGATACGGGAGATGATTTTGAAGATGAAAATCACAATTTTTCTTATGACCTTGATATTTTAGGACAAGGATCTCTCTTCCAATGGATCAATTCAGGGAATACTCATATGGGAAGAACTAGGCTTGCACATATTTTGACTCATCCATATGGCGATAAAGTGACAATTCTTAAAAGACAGGAAGCAATCAGTGAATTGGCTACTAAGAGATGGTGGAGACATAGACTTCAGGCAGAAGGAAGGATGATTACAGAAAAAAACAGAAATATTGAAGTTTTAATAAACTGGGCTAAAACTAGACAGTCATTATATATAAATTCTTGGATGATTGTAGTCTTTCGAGCATTACCTATTGTTACAGTTAGTACTTTTCTGCTAGCCTTTGCAGGCAATAGAACCATAAAAGGCATTCCAATATTGTTTATAATATTTCAGATGATGTTACTCTTAATCAACATAAAAAAGCGGAATAAAGATTTTGCCTTGGTGTATAAGTACCAAAAAAGTATCACCGTATACAGGAGGATATTAAGGCACTTTGAAAAAGTGAGTTTTCAGTCTGAATACCTTAGGGAATTAAGTAACAGTCTAGGCAACAATAAAGGGTTATCAGCGATGAAACAACTAAAAAAGCTAGAGGTCTTAGTGGATAGGATTGAAAACCGAAACAATATTTTCTTTTTTCCAATTAATGTGATTTCCCTATGGGATTATCAATGCTTAATTGAATTAGAACGTTGGAAAAATGAATCTGGATTAATACTTGAGAAATGGCTACAAAAAATAGGTGAAATTGAAGCCCTATCCAGTTTAGGGATCATAGCATATGATTATCCAAGCTGGACAATTCCTGAGATCACAGAGGAATCTTCAATGCTTAAAGCCAAAAATATAGGGCACCCTTTGCTTACAAATAGACAGGTTTGTAATGATGTAAATATACAAGATCCTTTTGGAATATTATTAATAACTGGATCTAATATGTCTGGAAAGAGCACTTTTCTGAGGACTATGGGAATCAATTTAGTCCTTGCTTATGTAGGTGCACCAGTATGTGCAAATTACATGACATGTTCAATTTTCAGCATACATACGTGTATGAGAATAAGTGATAATCTTGAGAGAGGCATATCCTCTTTTTATGGAGAACTATTGAGGATTAAAGAAATTGTAAAAGCGACTAAGGGGGATACACAAGTATTTTTCTTACTTGATGAAATATTCAAAGGGACAAACTCCTATGATCGGCATATAGGGGCAAAAAAGCTAATTAAAAAATTACAGCACAATGGAGCTGTAGGCCTTGTATCGACCCATGATCTTGAGCTAGGAATGCTGGAAAAGGAGAATACAATTAAAAATTACCATTTTCAAGAATATTATAAGGATGGTCAAATTTGTTTTGATTACAAACTAAGACCAGGTATTTCTACCACAAGAAATGCGCTGCATCTTATGAAGATAATAGGAATAGAAGATGGGGTAGATTAAGGAAGAGATTCTTTTGTCATATAAAAAACACAGTTATATCGATACGGTTCGTACCATAAGTAATGGCTATTCTAGCGAACTTAATGGGACTACTCATCATCAACAATAAAATAATCGTACTATATACAAGGTGTACAAGGGACAGTTAATCGCGGCCATTGAATAAGAATTTAAATCTTACATAAAATACCCTCATAATAAAAAATAGGAGGGTATTTTTTTATGCCAAGAATTGCACGAGTAAAAATTAATTCAGCAATATATCATATAATGGTTAGATCTATAAGCGAAATACAACTATTTAAAGAAAGAGAAGATAAACTAAAATATTTCTCTCTCATAAGAAAATATCAACTAAAATATAAATTTAAGGTATATGCATATTGTTTACTAGATAATCACGGACACATATTGCTAGATTGTAATGGAGCTGATATATCAAGAATAATGCATAGCATAAATTTTTGTTATGCGCAATATTTCAATCACAAATATAAGCGACATGGTCATGTTTTTCAAGATAGATTTAAAAGTAAAATAATAGATACAAATGAGTATTTATCTATGGTTAGTGCATACATACACCAAAACTCAATAGATGTAGTAAAGACAAAAGAAAGAGTATTAAAATATGAATTTCCAAGTATGGAACAAGCTGAAGCTTATTACTACTCCGCTGAGCATCAAAAATTACAGAAAATGGAAAAAATATTTTAGCGCAGATAGTATTATTATAGAAAAGCGGCTTCATAAAGGTTAAATGTTGTAAAAAACTCCATGTATTTATAATATAGAAATTTTAAAAGTATATTAATAGTGTGGTAACTATGGATTTTTATGTTCATAGTTTTTTTTGTTAAGATATTTTCATTTAATGATTATATCATAAATATATTAGTGAAAATAAAATCATTTTACAGTTTTTAAGCATATAAATATCATATAGACAAGCTTAAAAAGGATCGAGGATAGACGTATCTACTAAATGGAGGAGTGGATTAATAATGACAAGTTCCGCAGTAAAAATAGAAGAATATGAATTACGATATTTAATGAGATGCATGGAGTGCAATAAAGGCATTCGAATATTTGTAAATAGACTTATGAGGCGAAAAAAAATCAAGTCAAAAGAATATACTGTAATAAAGGCAGAAAAGATTAAAATAAAAGATGTAGAGTTATTATTTATAGTAGTAGGTTTAAATTATAATAAGGCAAAAGTAGTATTTATTAAAGGTAAACAGTATTGTAATATTTTCGGAAGTATTATAGAAGATAAACATGGAAAAGAAATAATGAAAGGATATAAGATATCAAATAATCACATTAAACAAATTGTTTCAAAGGATTATGATGATGACTTTAAACAAGACTTAAAAAAACTTGAAGATTCAGAAAAATACAATTGTGGAAAAGAAAAAATAAGAAAAGAGGGGATTCCTTGTCTTTATGGCAATTGGTGTGGACCGGGGTGTAGTGGACCAGGAGCTCCAATAAGCCCTGTTGATGCATGCTGTAAAGCTCATGACATTTGTTATGATGAAAATGGATATTTTTCAAAGAGTTGTGATGATAAATTAATCCATTGTTTAGAACCTTATGTTGTTCAGGGAAATAAATGGGCAATTCTTATAAGTAATTGGTTTAGGCATTAATTATTAGGTGCATTATTGATTCGTAACCATATCCTATGAACAAGGATTGATTCATATAAAAATATTGTTAAAATAATCAAAGAACTGTTTCTTATATAAAAGACCTACTTCTACGGCAGGTCTTTATGTATGTACATATATAAATATATACAGTTATGTGGTACATTAGTATTAAAGTAATCACAGGGTAATTGTAATTTAAATCTTTAGTTCATGAGATATTTTTAGAGGTGGAGAAGTAATTAAAAAAAAAAAAAAGATATTATTACAGATGATAATTGATAAAATAACGGTTACAGATATAAAAGATGTTACTACAATGAAAATGCAATTGAATAGCAACCTAATAGAAGAGTTTTCGTCAGATGATGGGGGTTCCTCTTTTTGTTTTGCTAATTTTAAGATTGTAATATAAAGTGAAATAAGGAAATTGCCACCTGAAATTTGAGGAAGGCTCACCAGAGGAACATGTTGTATTTTTCAAGGCATCAGGCATGCAAAAGGATGAGATTGAAAGGCTTAGATCACAATTAACCTGTGACTGGCACTACATTTTTTAAAACAAAACTTATGAATATTCAGTATTTATACAAGAAAAAAATCCTTTACAAATGTATGTAAAGAATTGGGTTAATAATAGGCATAAGTATTCTATAGAGGAAGTATCAAGAATAGTACTTAATATCTACTCAAAAGATATGCTAGAGTTACTAAAAAATTGGTAGAATTTAAAAACACTTTTCATACAGATTATGGGCGCATGTACCTCTTTTGTAAAAACCGCCGTTGCATACAGTACGGTGAACCGTACCATAAATAGGTGCGGTTTTTAAAATTGATAGTTAGATATTTTAGGCATAAAATAAACACAGGTTCAGATCAAAATTTTCATTAAAATTCAATGTATTTCAAAAAAATTTTAATAGCTTAAGGATTTCTTAATAATTTTAATGTTAATATCTTCTCATAAGATGATACGAGGAGGTGAAGTAATGATAATGAAAATGCTGAAAAGAGACTTTTTAAGAAAAAAAGTCATATCAGTAGCTGTTTTCACATTCATTATGCTATCTGCGGTTCTGATTTCTAGTGGCACCAATATGGTCATAGATTTAGGTAATTCACTTGATTATTTGATTCAAGAAGCTAATGCACCACATTTTGTTCAGTATCATTCAGGTGATATTGACCAAGAAATTATTGAGGATTGGAGTGAAACCAATCCTTTGGTTAAGTTACAGCAAACCAGTGAAATGATTAATATTGAAGGGTCGAAAATTTATTTAAACAATAGCAATAAATCGGAAGTCAAAAAAGACAATTTTTATTGATAACAGTGATTTGGTTAAGTGCATTAATAATCATTATATTAGTTACATCAAAAGATCCTAATAACATTGATGGTATCTATAAAGTAACCATAAATAGAGTACATCAAAGATTAACAGATGATTTAGAAAAGAATGTTCAAATCATTAATGATTTAACGAAAGAAGACCTGAATTTGGTGGAGAACATAGAAATCATTGACTATCAACATAAGACCTATAATGAAACTGATAGATTTTTTCACGATGAAGCTATCAATAATGAAGCAGTGGTTTTTAAACCTATTGAGGGAACAGACTATATAGTTAAGTATCGGATTGATCATAATGATTCTGATAATAAGCTTAAAATTTTATGGTTATCATTGGTTATAACAGGGACATACGTATGTCTAATGATTTATATTTTAATGCTTCATAGAAATATAATTAAGCCTATAGAAAAAATATCTGACATAACAAAACAATTGGCAAGAGGCTATTTAGGAGAGATAAACCTCCAATATAAGAACAGATACTTTAAAGATTTTATTTGGGGATTAGATATGCTTAGAGAACAGCTATCATATGAAAGAGATAAAAATACCGAGTTAGAAAAGCAGCGGAAAACTTTGGTGGCGGGTTTGTCACATGATATCAAAACACCTCTATCTTCAGTAAAGAACTATGCCATAGCCTTAAAAGAAAACATTTATGAAAGAAAAGAAGACAGAAATAAAGCTTTAGAAATCATACTAGATAAAGTAGAAGTCATAGAAAAATTGACAAAAGAATTGTTAGATACTTCATCAAAAGAAGTAAGATATATTGAAGTAAAACCAAAAGAAATATATATGCTTGAGGTACATAAGCGATTAAATAGAATTATTCGACAAAAAACAGATTTATTATATACGGATTACATTGGGGCTAAGCTGGATGAGAACTTATTGCTCATGGTTGACTTGGATAGATTACAAGAAGTCTTTGACAATATTATTGAAAATGCCTTGAAGTATGGTGATTTAAAAAGTATCAAAATCAGTTATAGTATGGAGGAAAACTATCAATTAATAGAAATCCATAATAACGGAACCCCTATACCAAAAACAGAACTGAAGTACATTTTTAACAGCTATTATAGGGGATCTAATGTAAATGATAAGCCAGGTTATGGATTGGGACTATATATATCAAAACAAATTATGAAAAATATGCAGGGCGATATTTATGCAAAAAACACAGAATATGGTGTAAGTTTTGTCGTTGTCATTAAACAAGCGTGATAATTTTAAGACTATCATACAATATTGAATTAAAGAGAGATAATTTGTAAATGAAATTTATTTGGAGGGATTAAGAATGAAAGTAATTGACAAATTATTTAATAAGAATTTTGTTATGGTAGTCATTGGTCAAATGATATCCATCTTTGGAAATTCTGTTTTAAGGTTCGCGTTACCTTTATATATACTGGATCAGACAGGTTCAACTACCATATGTGGTGCTATATTAGCCACATCAACTATACCTACCATATTATTTTCACCACTTGGGGGAATAGTAGCTGATAGGAGCAACCGGAGAAATTTGATGGTTTGGTTTTTGAGATAGGTATGGATTCTATTAGTCTAATAATATATATTACAGCATTAGGTAGTGGAAGTATAGCCTTATATTCTAAAAGTATTTTCAAAAGATTTTATATTGCATAGGGGTCTAAAAAATATAATGGATTAGGACATGTATTTCAAGATAGATTTAAAAGTGAAGTTATAGAGAAAAGAGTATTAAAATTTTTAAAAGCTCATATCATTTCTTATAATCAATTAATGCAGGATAGAGGAAATGTGAAACTAAGAAATTAACTTATATTGCAATTAAAGAATCATTCAAACTTTTCAAATCGTGACTTAACATAGATATTAGAAGTAAATAGAAATGTAGTACAAAGAGCCAAGTGAGCCAAATGACCATCTTTTGACTCTTTGAAGGGAGAATTTGTATATATGAGAGAATATGAAGGGTTTATACCGCCATGTGGTATTTACTGTGGTGGATGTCCTAACTATTTAAGAGAAAAAAACCTTGTCTAGGTGCAGGAGATCATTGTAAGAAAAGAAGATGTAAAGGGATTTATGTATGTTGCATAGAAAAAAAAGGCTATAACTATTGCTATGAATGTAAGTCATTTCCGTGTAGTCGATTCAAGAAATTTTCAGAAAGCTGGTTGAAACTACATCAGAACTTAATACTAAATCAAGAACAACTAAAAGAACTAGGTGAAAAAGAATGGTTGAGAATGTGGAAGGATAGGTAAGACAACTGGGGATGGTTCTTGTATATCTAGATAAAAACCCAAATATAGAGATACGGTGAACCATATAACAAATAATTGTGGTTTTTTGAGTTGACTTGACTATAACTTTACACTTTATCATAAAGATAAAGGAGTGATGTTATAATGAATAATAAGAAAAAATTAATTCAAAGATATCAACAAACTTTAGCAGGAACTAAAGAGGAAATATTTCCGTTATTATGTCCTGTTCGTGAGAAAGAATGGCTGCAGGACTGGGATTATAATATGATCTATTCAGAAAGTGGGTATGCAGAGAAAGGATGTATATTTGATACAAATAACAACTATGGTAGCTATCGATGGATAATAACAAAACATGATAGTGATAGTCATGAGATACAATTTATCAAGATTATGAGGGACAAGATAATTGTAATCATAGATATTGATTTAGAAGAGAAAAGTGAAAAGTTGATCCTCTGTAATATTCAATATGATTTTATACCACTGTGCGACGAAGCTTCAGAGGGAATGTATAAAGAAAATACAGAAGAGGATTTTAATAAACATATGAAGAAATGGGAAGATTCACTGAATTACTATCTACAGCATGATGAAATGTTAAAGTATTGACCTATAGACAAGGAAGGATCATAAATGTATAAGATTGGAGATTTAGTGAAAAAGTTTAAACTATCAAGAAGTACAATTTTATATTATGATAAGATAGGTGTATTAAAGCCAACCGAAAGGGAAGAGAATAATTACAGAATTTATGACCAACAAGAAGTTATGAAGTTAAGTAAAATTGTAATGTACAGAGAGTCAGGAATCTCATTGAGAAACATACAGAAGTTATTAGATGCAGAAAACAATGAGAGAACAGGAATATTGGTAGAGCGCCTTGACAAGATACAAAAAGAAATTAAAAATCTAAAAAATCAAGAGAAGCTATTGCTAGATGTTCTAAAAGAAGAAGTCATTATGGGTAAAAGCACCTTCTTTACCAGTAAAACTTGGACAGAGATGCTTATAAACCTAGGTTATGAAGAAAAAGATTGGTTAAATTGGCACCGAGAATTTGAGTTGGACAGTCCTGAGGAGCATTACAAATTTCTTAGAAGTTTAAATATGGTAGACGAAGAAATTCAAAATCTACTAACACTAATTACAGAAGATGCAGATTAATTGGGCTTGACACTCTTTTTGTAACCTACAAAATATTTTTTAATGCTCCAGCAGTAATAATCGTTACAGCCAATTCACAGGTAAATGGCGCATTAGCTTCTTCAAATATGGAACTTCTGACGAATGCTTTAGGTCTTGGAACATTCTTTAGCGGATTATTTGTAAGAGCGGCACAGGGAAATAAAAAGATGATAGATTTTCTTGACCTTAAAGATGGTAAAGAAATTGTAACATGTAGGGTCATGGCTATCCTAAGGTGAAATATTTAAGAACAGTACCAAGAAAAGCAGCAGATATATCTTGGAAGTAAAAGAGAATTAAAGATGATAAAATTTCAAAATGAAAACTTAACTGATTAGAATACCTGATTTCAATTATAATTGGACAATATTTGATTGAATGCTTTCAAAGCTATGTGGCTATCTTAATAAATGGATTATGAAAACCATAAACGAGCATAAGAGGGTGGCTGTCTTAATGGGATAAGATGGTCATCTTTAATTTTGTGTTAATATATTTGTCGTACCGGGTGGTTGTAATAAATACAATAGAAACCAAAGGAAGCATAAAGGATTTTAAAAATTTTTTTTGAAAACCAGTATTGGAGGATACTAGTTCAGCATATAGTAACTTTGATTATGAAGGGCTAGTGCTACATGTAATATATGATCCTAGTACTAAAAAGGTATTTTCTATATATCTAATGAAGGAATGGAAATAGTCTCAAAAAATCTTACATCGGAAATTTATAATTTATAAGCAGAGGCTAGATGGTTTAATAATGAAGGATTAGTGATTCCATATAAAGGTACTGGTTTTTATAGTATAAATATGGATGGAAAAGAAATGAAGATAGAAGATGTAGAAAATGAAGAATATATCACTACAGCGATAAAACATGGGGACAAAATATATTATACTACAGCAATTGATCTAGACAGAAAAATGAAAGTCTATGATATAAGTACAAAAGAAAAGAAATTATTTATTGAAGATCGGGGGACAAACTTTTATTTATCCCCAAAAGAAAATCAATTCATTGTGGAAACACATGATCAAAAGGAAGATAAGACAAGGCTTTTAATTGTAGATTTAGAAGGAGAAAATAAAGACATAGTAGCTGAAGGAAGAATGATATATGGTACTAGTTTGTCACCTGATGGATTTAAAATTGCTTATGTTGTAAATTCAAGAGGGGAAGAAGATGAAGGACTTTTCGTAATTGATATTGAAAAAAAGAAAAAAAACCAAGTATCTACAGCTTATTTAGACTTAGAAAGCGATATTAAATGGAATCCTTCAGGTAATAAAATGATGGTTAGTAGTGGAGAAATAAAAGATGGTAAATGGATTGATAAGATCCATATAATTACTTTAAAATAAATTTGAAAGAGCAAAAAAAGGATTAGGACTAATGAAAAATAATGGAGCTTGACGAATTGACAAGGCAATGAGAAGCTGCAGTTATAGACCATACCATAAGTGACTGCGGTTTTTTATAGAATCAAGGGTTTAAAACCCATAAACTAATTTGGATTTATAGAGTCGAGATAGAGTTTACCTTTGGAGATGTTTTGGGGTTATGAGAAGAACAAGGAAGTTTATCATAAGTAACGGTCTTTGAAAAGATGCTAAGAGATGTCTATTACATCTCTTAGCATCTTTTTTATACTGGAGCTTCAGCTGGTAAACAAATAAGTCTACCTTCGACAAATTCTCCAGGAGCCATTTGGGGGTTTAACTTCAATATTTCAGTTGCTGATACTGTAAAGTTTTCTGCTATACTTGATAAAGTATTATTTCTTTTAATAATGTAGGTTCTATTGTTTGGACAAGATTTACTTGGTTTATAAGGTGGAATACATATTACATCACCGATCATTAAATTATAAGGATCTAATGAAGGGTTAGTAATATTTAAGGCAACGGCAATGCTTGGGTAGCGCCAATCCTAAAGAAAGTGGAGGAGGATGATGCTATCATTTTAGGTTATCCTATTTATGAACATAACTGGAATAATTAAGAAGATAGAAATAGTGATTTTTGTGATAATATATAAATGAGTAAAAATATGTGTTAATGGCAAATAATATCATTTAGATACTGTTTTGCAGAAAAGGAAGTGTAACTAATGAAAAATAGGTTAGATAAATTTAGTTTTATTTTTATGTGTATAATTATTGTTATATCTATAATACCTAATATTACATATGCTAATCCAACGCAATCACAAAGTAATGTTAATACTCCAAGCAATTGGGCTATAGTAGCAATTGAAGGAGCTAAAGAAAGTGAGCTTATTCCAGAAGAGCTTCAAGGACAGTATAGAAACAGTATTTCAAGAGAAGAGTTCAGTGAATTAGCTATGGAATTATATGAAGCTTTAGGTGGTAAAAAAACTACACCGCCGGAGGTAAATCCATTCAGTGATACTCAAAATGCTAAGGTTTTGATAGCTAATAAATTAGGTATCATACATGGTAAAGAAGATGGGAAATTTGATCCTAAAAGTAAGGTAACTAGAGAAGAAATGAGTGTAATGTTATATCGTACTTTAAAAGCAGCAAAGCCAGGATATAAATACCCAGATTTAGAAGGGTATATATTTACAGATAATGATATTATTTCATCATGGGCAAAAGAGGCTGTCAGTTATTTATATGGTGTAGAAGTTATAAATGGGGTTGGAGACAATCAATTTAACCCAAAGGGAGATGCTTCAAGGGAACAAGCAATTATTCTTGTGAAGAAAACTCATGAGAAGGTTGCAGAATCTGAAATAGCTCAAAAAAATAATTTAGTGGTGTCACGAGGAGCTCGTAGTAAAGAAAGCATTATAAAATTAAAATTAAAAAAGTATATAGCTGAGGAAATGGGTAAACCCTATCAATGGGGAGGCACAGGACCTGATGGCTATGATTGTTCTGGTTTAGTATATTCTTTATTTGGTAAGTTAGGAATATCATTGCCAAGGACATCTAAGACACAGGCAGGTGCAGGGACTTATGTATCAAAAGAGGAATTAATATATGGAGACTTAGTATTTTTTGCAAGAGATGGAAAAAATATAAATCACGTAGGTATATATGTAGGAGATGGAGAGTTCGTACATTCCCCTCAAACTGGAGACGTAGTAAAAACAACAACGCTTATGTCAGGGTATTATGCCCGAGGTTACTACACTGCCAGAAGGGTTATTAAGTAAAGTACGATTTTATAGCAATATATATATAAAACATATAGATTTAAACAACTTCTTTGCTTGGATTTTTTAGCAGAGGAGTTTTTTGTTTTGAAGTAAATTTTAATTGTTTGAAGGATTATTTTAGATGGTATATTATGAATTATAAGATTATAGACTTTGAATAGCTGAGTTAAATATACTATGAATAAATTAATTCAAGGGAGTAGGGAAAATGAAAAAAAAATTTGGTATTGCAGGCGGATTAGTACTTATAGCTATTATAAGCTTCACATTTTTTCAAAATAAATCAGTGGAAACAATAGGCTACAAGATACAAAGTTCAAACTACAAGGAGGTTATTACTAGTATAGGTACTGTAGAATATAATGGCCTAGTAGAGATTAAATCAGAAGTTAGTGGAAAACTTCTTGAATTTAACAAAGATATTGGTGATAAAATAAATGTTGGAAACGGGATTGTAAAAATTGATAATAGTCAGGCATTGCTTGATTACAATGAAATGATAAATAAAAGTACTTTAGTTAAAGCAAGGTATGAAGACTATATGGACGCTTATAATGAAAATGTGAAATCTATTGAAGATCAAAGGTTGCTTCAAGAAAAAGAAATTGAATCCCTAAAACTTGAAAAGATCCAATTAAATGAAACAATATCCATTAATAAGGAGTTATTGTCTAAAGGGGCAGTGCCAGCAAAGGAGCTAGATAACTTAAATGATCAAATGGAGTTGTTAAAGTTAAGACTTGAGACTGCAGAAACAAAGTTGACTGCCTTGAGAGTCCCTGTACTTGCAGTACAAGAAATAAAGGCTTCTATTGATGCTGCAAATGCAAATATAAATAAACAGGAAAATGAGCTTAAGAAATATTCCTTGGAATCTCCAATAGATGGGATTATTATAGATAGAAAAGTTGAAGAGGGAACATTTATACAAGCTGGGGAGACTTTATTAGAAGTTGCTTCGGATAGAGAAAAGTACGCTGTAATAGAACTTGACGAAAAATATATTAGTAAGGTATCTATTGGTAAAGATGCACAAATTTCTATTGAAGCATACCCAGGGGAAATTATAAAAGGAACTGTAGTTAAAATTAGTCCGGAAGTTAACAAGGATACTGGAACAATTGATGTAAAAGTTAAAATATTAGAGAAAAAACAACTATTTTTACAAAATATGGCTGTAAATGTAGAGTTTGTTGGTGATATTTTTGAAAATACAATTACAATTCCTGGGGAATATCTTGTAGATGATAAAGTTTATCTAAAAGATGAAAATGGCCTAGCAGTTAAGAAAAAAGTGGTGATTTATAACAAAAATAATAGCAATGTAAGAATTATGGAAGGATTAAAACCAGGGGATATTATTTTAAATCCTAAAAATTTAGAGGAAGGTATACCAGTAAAAGTAATCATTCCTACAGAAAGAGAGAGCTCAATATGATTTTTGAATGGAATGTTGCATTGAAATTTTTAAAAGAAGGTAAGGGTCAGACACTGTTTATATTATTAGGTATTTCTGTGGGTGTAGGAGTAATGGTATTTTTAAATACATTAATTACAGGTCTACAGGTAGATTTAATAGATGGAACTATTGGAAAAAGCCCTCATGTTTGGATTACGGGAGATAATACTTTTATATCTGATACTCTTGACAATAATAACAATTATATTAGAGGAAATTTCGCACAAAATGATACGAACCTTAGTGATTGGAAGACCATAGAAGAGATTTTGATTAAATGGGATGATTTGACGGGGGTATCTCCTGTGGTAGAAGGAAATGGATTTGTAATAAAGGGTAATAAAGCAACCACCATTTTATTAAGGGGTGTGACCCTTAATAAAGCAGATAATATATATAATATAAGTAAAAGCATTATTAGTGGTAAGGCAGATTTAGGCGGAAATAAAATTTTGATAGGAGAAGATTTGGCTTATGATAATGAAATAGTAGTAAATGATGTTATAGATATAGCACCACCAAATGGTAATGCACAATCATTTATAGTATCTGGTATTTTTGATTTAGGAAGTAAAGCTACAAATAAAAGTTGGATTTTTTTAGATATTAAAAGGGCTCAAAAATTACTAGGGTTAAAGAATACTATTTCTAAAATTGAGACGCAAGTAACGGAAGTTTTTCAAGCTGATATTATTGCTGCCGCAATTGCTGAACGTTTTGAAGAAATAGAAGTGCAAGATTGGATAGAAAGTAATGCTTCGTTATTAACAGCACTTAAAAGCCAAAGCTCTTCTTCATACATGATTCAAGGATTCGTATTGTTAGCTGTAACTTTAGGTATATCTAGCGTCCTTGCAGTTTCAGTTGTACAAAAATCCAAACAACTAGGAATATTGAAGGCTATGGGAGTTAAAAGCAGGAATGCTAGTAGAATTTTCTTGTTTCAAGGGTTTTTTCTAGGAGTTAATGGATCAATAATAGGCTCAATTTTGGGTATTGTATTGGTAAAAGGATTTTTGTGGGGGACGTCTTTAAGTAACGGTGCACCACTTTTTCAATTGAATATTGAGTATACTGGAATATTAATTATCGCAGTGATTACCATAATTGCAAGTACAATAGCAGCTTTTATACCTGCGAAAAAATCTTCGAAGCTTAAACCTGTGGAGGTAATCCGAAATGGCTGATATTGTAATGGAAGCAAGAAACATAAAAAAGGTATATGGAACAACAATAAAGACGGAAGTGCTTCATGGCATCAATTTCAAATTATTTGCTGGAGAATTTGTTAGTATTATAGGTTATTCAGGTTCAGGCAAATCAACTTTATTAAATATATTAGGAGCTCTGGATAGTCCTACCAGCGGTGAAATTTTCTTTAGGGGTCAAGAGTATGGAAAAATGTCAGATGATGATTTAGCTGATTTTAGAAATCAAAACATGGGGTTTATATTCCAATTCCATCATCTACTACCAGAATTTACTGCATTAGAAAATGTTTTGATTCCTACGTGGATTAAAATGGGTAATACTAGTGACAAGTATTCTGGTAAGGCAAAGGAATTACTTGACCTAGTAGGACTTAAAGATTTTATAAACAGAAAATCTACAAATCTTTCAGGAGGTCAACAACAACGTGTAGCAGTAGCTAGAGCCTTAATCAATAATCCTGCTATTTTGTTAGGAGATGAACCCACTGGAAATTTAGATACCGAGACAACAGATAAGGTGTATAGACTTTTTAGAGATATAAATAAGGAATTAGGCACTACTCTTGTAGTTGTTACACATAATGATGAGATAGCTTCTAAATCTAACAGAATAATTAAACTTAAAGATGGTAATGTAAGCAGGGATTATTCAAATAATATTAAGTAGTGTAGGTTAGAATTATTGTTGTAGTTATATTTTATTACCTCTAAGGTATTTTATGCAGTAATTAAAGTTATATTAAATATATGCTTTAATTTAAAAGGCATAGTATATAGATTGAACTTTTTTCATTATATGGTATATAATATCTGATGAGGTGATTATACTTGTTAAGTCAAGTTTTAGTGAAGCGTTTTATCAAAAATAATAACAAAACTGAGTTATCAGAAATAAGATCTAAGTATGCCTATTTGAGTGGTATCGTTGGAATCTTAACCAATGTACTTCTATTTGGTATAAAGTTAAGTATAGGATTAATTATTAATAGTATAGCATTTATAGGGGATGCATTTAATAATCTAACTGATGCCGCCTCATCAGTGGCAATAATATTAGGTTTTAAACTTGCCAACAAACCTGCTGATGAAGAGCATCCTTTTGGGCATGGACGAGTGGAGTATATAACTGGGCTATTGGTTTCATTTCTTGTCATACTGGTTGGATATGAACTGCTCAAATCTTCTGTAGACCGAATATTCAATCCAGTACCTGTTGATTTTAGTACACCAGCTTTGTTAATAGTAGTTTTTTCAATAATAACTAAAGGCTGGTTATTCTTGTTTAATCGTTTTCTTTCAAGGACTATTGATTCAAAAGCACTTATGGCTACAGCTTTTGATAGTTTAAGTGATATGATTGCTACTGGCTGTATAGGATTATCGCTAATAGCCTCTTTATATACTACATTTCCTTTTGATGGATATATAGGGCTAGCAGTTGCTGGGATTATTTTGTATTCTGGAATTTCATTAACTAAAGAAACTATTAGTCCTTTGTTAGGAGAAATCCCTGATCAAGAACTCATTACTAAAATTAGCAAAAAGGTTAGAAGCTATAAGATGGTTATGGGAATTCATGATCTAATTGTTCATACATATGGACCAAATCAGTATATGGCTTCAATCCACGTGGAAATCCCTGCTAATGAAGATATAATGAAAGTACATGAATGTATTGATAATATTGAAAATGAAGTTGCTGAAGAGCTAGGAATACTTCTTACAATTCATATGGACCCTTTAAATGTGGATTCAAATGAACTCATGAAGATGAAAGAGGAAGCAAATAAAATTCTTGAGGGATTTCCAGAGGTACTTTCGTTTCATGACTTTCGTATAGTAGGCAAAGGCGAAAAAGAAAATCTTATATTTGATGTAGTTATAAAAAGTGCGACAAGTAAAGAAAGGGAAAAAAAGTTAAGTTTATCTATCTCTCAAAAAATTCGAAAGAAACACCCTAACTATCAATGCATAATCATATTTGACAAAAATGATATGTTGATTAATGAGAAGCTGAATTGATATAGATTCTAAAATATATTATCATACTTACTATAAAAATTGTAGATAAGATACTCTAAATCTCAATCTTATTTATAAAACCAAAATACTCTGCTGATTGGATTTATATATCTATCAGCAGAGTATTTTTATACAGGCATAGTGATTATGTTATGGGCACATATGTAACGTAGTAACATATAGAAACATAGATTGGTAAAATAGGATCAAATTTATTTCAAGGCGGGTATGGAAACTCTAGTGAATATTGCGATTTAGCAAGTTGAATCTAGAGTACGGGAAAATCATTCAAGGGAGGAAAATTTATGTGTGGTATTGCAGGATGGGTAAATACACAAAGAAAAATGAAGGAAAATTACAAAGTCATAGAAAATATGGTAGAAACACTGAGTCAAAGAGGACCTGATGATTCTGGATTTTATAGCTCAGATAATGTACTACTAGGTCACAGGAGATTAGTAATCGTAGACCCTAAGGGTGGATCACAGCCAATGACACGGAAAATAGGGGATCATAAGTACGTTATAGTATACAATGGCGAACTGTATAATACTCAGGAAGTAAGAGAAAAACTAAAAGCAAAAGGACATAAGTTCCAATCCTATTCAGACACGGAGGTTCTTTTAGTTTCTTATATGGAGTGGGGAGCAGATTGTTTGAAGCATATTAATGGTATCTTTGCATTTGGTGTATGGGATGAAAGAGAAAAAACTATGTTTTTGGCAAGAGATCCATTGGGAGTGAAGCCACTATTCTATAGCATTAGAGAAAATAATCTTATATTTGGATCACAAATTAAAACATTACTAGCTCATCCAATGATTGAGCCAAGTATAAACCAAGAAGGGATTATGGAGATATTTGGTTTAGGACCTGCGAGATCTTTAGGAAATGGAGTTTTCAAAGAAATAAATGAAATTCCTCCTGCCCATTACTTGGTATATAGAGATAAAACACTCACACTAAAAGAATACTGGAAGCTAGAAGCTAAGCCTCATGAAGAGGACTTAAGTACCACTATAGACAGTACAAGACAGTTATTGGTAGATGCTGTTGAAAGACAGTTAGTATCAGATGTAGGAGTATGTACTTTTTTATCTGGAGGGCTAGATTCAAGTGCTATTTCAGTTATAACATCAGATCTCTTTAAAAGAGAGGGAAGAGGTAAGCTAGAAACATTTTCTATAGATTACAAGGATAATGATATGTATTTTAAGGCAAATGAATATCAACCAAATTCAGATCAAGTTTGGGCTGAAAAGATGGCAGAATATATTGGGAGTAATCATAACACTGTTACTCTTGACAATATACAGTTAGTTACTGCACTAAAGGATGCTGTAAAGATTAATGATTTGCCAGGGATGGCAGATATTGATTCTTCTTTATATCTGTTCTGTAAAGAAGTAAGAAAAAAAGCAACAGTAGCCCTTTCAGGGGAATGTGCTGATGAAATTTTTGGAGGATATCCATGGTTCACACGACCAGAAGATATTAATTCCAATACATTTCCATGGTCAAAATCTATAAATGAACGAAAAAGTATTTTAAACAAAGAATTCCAACAATATCCTGTAGAAGAGTACGTAACTGAAAAATATCTGGATACAGTTAAACAAGTACCAAAGCTTGCTGGCGAGTCACCAGAGGATTCAAGAATGAGGGAACTTTTTTATCTAAATATTAAATGGTTTATGATAACCTTGCTTAATAGAAAAGATCGAATGAGTATGGGAAACAGTTTAGAAGTTAGAGTACCATTTGCTGATTATAGGCTTGTGGAGTATGCCTTTAATATTCCTAACAGGTATAAATTCTATAAAGGTAGAGAAAAGGGATTGCTTAGAGAAGCATTGAGAGGAATTCTTCCTGAAGAAATAATTGAAAGGAAAAAAAGTCCCTATCCTAAAACTCATCATATAGATTATACAAAAGCAGTACAAAGTTGGATGAGAGAAATAATGTCCAATAAAAATGCTCCTATCTATCAACTAGTAGATAGTGAAAAAGTATCTAAAATCGTTGAAACAGGAGGAAAATCTTTTAAGAAGCCATGGTATGGACAGTTAATGACAGGACCTCAGTTGATTGCATATTTGATTCAAATAAATGAGTGGATGGAAGAATATAAAGTTAAAGTAGAGAAATAGTAGTATAGAAAAAGAATCTAAATGTAAAGGCTGTGCATTAGAATTGATGCATGGCCTTTAACAATATAATACAAAGTATTTATGAATATGTGGATGATTCAAAACCAAATATAATGTTATCCACAAGCTTAATTTTTATAAAGGAAGTATGGTATAATAACCAAGAAATATCCTAGTAAAATTAAACTATATTTTATTATAGACAATAAGCATGTTTAAATAAATACTAAGAGGTGAACAATGAATATCTCAATAGTTAGTGTAGGTAAACTTAAAGAGAAATACTTAAAACAAGGCATAGATGAGTATATCAAAAGGCTTTCAAGATATGTAAAGCTTAATATAGTAGAAGTACCTGATGAAAAGGCGCCAGAGAATCTTAGTGAAGCAGAAGAAGATATGGTTAGAAAAAAAGAAGGGGAAAATATTTTAAAGCATATAAAAGAAGGAACCTATGTTATAGGCCTAGATTTAAAAGGAAAAATGCTCTCATCAGAAGAACTAGCTGATAAGTTTGAGAATCTTGGCGTAATAGGTAATAGTAACATTACTTTTATTATAGGAGGCTCCCTAGGCTTGTCTGAACAAGTATTAAAAAGAGCTGATTATAAACTATGCTTCTCTCCAATGACATTCCCCCATCAATTGATGAAGTTAATATTACTAGAACAAATATATAGAGCATTTAGAATAATTAAGGGTGAACCGTATCATAAATAAGTGCGGTTTTTTCGTGAAGTATTGATATTACTAGGATAAGACTTCCAAGAGATTATATATGGATGTATGGCTATGGGAATGAATTCATGTGCAAGTGGGGACGGTCCTTGCTTGCTAGATTGACAGGCTTATAAGGATGAAATAAACTAGGGGTATGGAGGTGGGAAGATTGCCTAGACAAGCAAGAGAAAAAGGAGAATTTTCGACCTATCATATCATACAACGAGGGAACGATAGAAAAAAAATCTTTTTATCTGATCAAGACAAAAACCGATTTTTAGAAACTCTAACAAGAATGCAGATAAAATATAACTTCATAGTCTATGCTTATTGTCTTATGGACAACCATGTTCATCTGATTATCAATGATAATGGGAATGATATATCCAAACTTATGAAAAGCATCAATGTAAGCTATGTATTATATTTTAATCGAAAATATAATAGATGTGGACATTTCTTTCAGAATCGATTTAGAAGTGAATTGATCACAGATGATACACACTTACTAGAGGTGAGCAAATACATCCATAACAATCCTGTAAAGGCTAATATGGTGAAACAACCGGAGGAGTACAGATGGAGCAGTTATGGAGGATATCTGGGAAATGTGATACTAGAGTTTATTGATGTAGGTAAGGTATTAGATATTTTTTCTAACATAAGAAGTAAGGCAATCAAGGAATATCAAACCTATGTGAACAAGATAGAGAACACAGTAGAGGCTATAGATATTAAAGACGATTATGAGGATGTAGAAGAAAACACCCTGTACATAGGTTCCCTTATTGATGCAAAACAATTTTTGGCATCTAGTCTAGGAGATAGAAATCTTTCAATTGAAGAATGCATCTTAAACACGAAAATTCGTAATGAAATGATAAAGCAATTGCGCAAAAATTCCAATTTAACATTAAAAGAAATAGGTCAGATTTTAGGAGGCATTAGTGAATCAAGGGTAAGTAGAATATTGAGTCGGTAACCTGGCAAGCAAGGACCGTCCCCACTTGCCTTATATTGACACATGCCATGAGATTATTAGTGGGCTAAGATCAATGGATTTTTTTGAAGTTAAAGGCGAGGGATATGTTCCAACCTACACAAGAACAGATTTTACCGATGCTCTTCATGAAACTTTTGGTTTTAGGACTGACTACCAGATTGTTGCTAAAAAAATAATGAAAAAAATTTTAAGAGATACTAAAAAATAAAAAAAGTACGTACTTTTGACATAAATTTAAAATCCTGTAAAGCTTTTAACACCAAGACTTTACAGGATTTTTATCTTGTTAAAGTGTCAAACACAGGATTATATTTTAATCGAAAATATAATAGATGTGGACATTTCTTTCAAAATCGATTTAGAAGTGAGTTGATCAAAGACGATACACACTTACTAGAGGTGAGCAAATATATCCATAACAACCCTGTAAAGGCAAATATGGTGAAACAACCGGGGGCGTACAGATGGAGCAGTTACGGAGAATATCTGGGAAATGTGAAACAAAGAAAATAAGTATATGACTTTGCATAGTCCTATATAGGTTATGATACGGTTTAAATACCATATAACAAACTAAAGCAATATTTCGAACCACTCCTTCTGAGGAAAATTCAGAAGGGGTTTTTGTTTTAGGATGAAATATAATTATATTGGTAAGTTTAGAACAAAAATATAAATAAATGACAATTTATGTAGGAATTAGAAGATTAATGTTGAAATACATACTATAAAATATAGAGGAATGCGAAATAAAAATATAAAAAGAGGAGGTCGTATTAAAGTGAATGGAGGAATGGAGTTAAAACAGTTTTCCGAAATAAACCTATCTGATAAGTTTTTTGATTATCTAAAAGAAGACTATAAGGAATTTGAATCTTGGGTTATTAAGAAAAAAGATAGGAAAGCATACGTTTTATACGACAAAGGATATCTACAAGGTTTTCTATATTTGAAAATGGAGTTTGAAGAAGTAATAGATGTAGAGCCAGTTATTACTGCAGATAGAATTCTAAAGGTAGGCACTTTTAAAATTAATGCACATGGAACAAAACTAGGAGAAAGGTTCATTAAGAAGTTGCTAGATTATGCAGTAATAAATATAGCATCTATATGTTATGTAACAGTTTTCGAAAAGCATGAATTATTGATAAAGTTATTAAAAGAATATGGTTTTAAGTGCTATGGTAACAAAACATCTCAAAATGGGATAGAGTTAGTTCTTGTTAAAGATATGAAAAAAACAATCTGTGACTTATACAAAGATTTCCCTTTAATTAGGAGAAATACAAGTAAGTATCTTTTAGCTGTATATCCTCAGTATCATACACAATTATTTCCAGACTCAATTTTGAAGACTGAATCGGTAAGTTTATTAGAAGATGTATCACATACAAATAGTATTCATAAAGCTTATGTTGCAAGAATGGAGGGTATATCAAAATTAAATAAAGGAGACTTACTTGTGATATATCGTACAAAAGATTATGGGAAAAGTGCAGAGTATAGTTCAGTTGCAACATCAATATGTACAGTTGAGTCGGTAAGGCACCAATCTGTATTTAAAGATTTTAATGAATTTTATGAGTATACATCTAAATATAGCGTTTTTGATAAAGGCAATTTAAATATGTGGTATAATAAAGGAGGGTGTTATGTAATAAAAATGTTATATAACACAGCACTAACTAAAAGACTCATTCGTCAAAGGTTAGCTGATGAATGTGGTTTAAATAGAGACGAGTATTGGGGGATTTTAGAACTAAGTAATGATTCTTTTAATAAAATAGTAGAATTGGGTGGGGTAAATGAAAGTATTATTGTCGATTAAGCCAGAATTTGTACATAAAATAATTTCTGGGAACAAAAAGTTTGAATACAGGAAGCAGATATTCAAAAAGGATGTAGATACAGTTGTTATATATTCCACCATGCCAGAGGGAAAAATAGTTGGAGAATTTAAAATTGAGAAAATAATTAAAGAACCCCCTGAAAAATTATGGGATATTACAAAGGAATGTTCAGGTATTACTAAACAATTTTTTATGGAGTATTTTAAAAATCGTCAATTTGGTTATGCTTTGGAAATATCTGAATACAAAAACTACGATACTCCAATTGACCCTAGAAACAAATTCAATAATTTTACTGCACCACAGTCGTTTAAGTACATTGACGAAGTATTTGTATAAAAATTTGCTTTGAAAGACACAATTAAAAAGTGATGTATTTAAACATTTTGACTACTTGTGACAACTAATAGATATTTAAACAATAAAACCTATCCCTTTGTAAATAATGGCGATTTTCCCTAGAATGAAGTGTTTTAAATATACATAAAGTTAAATCATTTACATAAAAGAAATTTTGATTTTTTATTTAGGATATAAATGTTTACCGGGGGGATATGAATTGGATTATTTCTTGCGAGAGAGATAGTTACCAAAAAGGGTGGTTATATTAAAGTTAACTCTATAATAGAGAATGGCTCAACTTTTTCTATATTTTTGCCTAAATAAAGAAAATATTTCAAAACTGTTATATTTGAGAAAGATTTATGAAAGATTCTACTGTTATAGTTTATACCATAAGAAGGTGTAGACTATTTTTTATGGAGGTATTTATATGAATATTTTAGAAACAGAAAGTGAGTGCAGGTGGGGACGGTATTTGCTTGCTAGATTGACAGGATTATTGGGATGAAATAAACTAGGGGTATAGAGGGGGGGCAGATTGCCTAGACAAGCAAGGACCGTCCCCGATTGCCACCCGATTGCCATAAATAAGGAAAGAGGTTCTTAATATGAAAGTGGCGCAAAGTAAGACGTACTTTGAATATGGTCAAAAGGAAATAGATTATTTAAGTAAAAGGGATAAAAAGCTTGGAGCAGCTATTGATAGTATAGGGATGATACAGAGAGAAATTATACCAGATGCATTTGTAGCTCTTATTTCAAGTATAGTAAGTCAACAGATTTCAAATAAGGCTGCTGAAACAGTTTGGAATAGATTTCTTGATCTAATGGGCAGCGTAACTCCAGAACGTATATCACAGGTGGAAGTGTCCGAAATCCAAGGCTGTGGGATGTCTTTAAGAAAAGCTGGTTATATCAAAGGTATTGGGGATGCTGCACTATCTGGCAAGGTGGATTTTGCATCTCTTTATACTTTATCAGATGATGAGATAGTAAAAACCCTTACTTCTTTAAAAGGTGTGGGTGTTTGGACTGTTGAAATGTTAATGATTTTTTCTCTTTCTAGGCCAGATATAGTAACCTATAAAGATTTAGCTATTTGTAGGGGGATGATGAACCTTTATGGACTTAAAGAACTGTCTAAGGAGAAATTCAAGTTATATAGAAAACGCTATTCTCCTTATGGTTCCGTTGCTTCACTATATTTGTGGGAGCTTTCGGTATGGGATAAGTAATAGGTTTGTTAATTTTTTAGAGTTATGACATTATAGAGGATTGAAAAGAAGTTCTAATATCATAGATGGAACAAATGAATGGAGGAAAATAAATAATGCTTGATATACCTAAGTGCCCAAAATGTAATTGTGAATATACTTACGAGGATGGAAGTCTTTACATTTGCCCTGAATGCAGTCATGAATGGTCAGAATTAGATACATTTAATGATGAAGAAAAAAAGACAATAAAAGATGCAAACGGAAATGAGTTGAATGATGGGGATGCAGTATCAGTAATAAAAGATCTAAAAGTAAAGGGAAGTTCATCGGTGATAAAAATTGGTACAAAAGTAAAAAATATTCGTTTGGTGGATGGAGACCATGATATTGAATGTAAGATAGATGGTTTTGGAGACATGAAACTAAAATCTCAATTTGTTAAGAAGCTATAGGCGAGCTGGGTATTGATCCTTGCTCTTTTTTGTATACTATTTAAGTAGCCAGGGTAGTACATGTAAATAAGATATAAGGTTAACAGGAGCCTCCCTAGGCTTGTCTAAAGAAGTTCTAAAATGAGCTGATTATAGACTATGATTCTCTACAATGACATTCCCTCATCAATTGATGAAGTTAATACTACTAGAGTAAATATATAGAGGATTTAAGATAATTAAGGGGAAACTGTCCCATTGTCCCTGGAGGTGCATAATTTTGAACAAAAATGTATATTATCTTATCATTACAATGTTTTTCATGAATTTATTAGCAAACATGGCCCATCCTGTGACACCTGAGCTAGTAGTTAGTATGAATATGTCATCATTAATGTATGGTATAATGTTTGGAGCAATGTCAATTGCTAGCTTTACCATGTCACCAATATGGGGAGGATGGTCTGACAAATTCAAAACAAGAAGGTTATTTTTGTCAGTGCCTTCCGTTGGGTATGGATTAGCTCAGATTGGATTTGGATTTGCTACGAATCCAGTGATGATTCTCATCTTCAGGGTTATAGCTGGTACATTTTCCTCTGCGGTATTTACTGTAGCTATAGCATATATTGTTGATGAAACAGGAATTAAAGATAGAAGTAAGGCTATTTCATATTATACTGCTATTACAGGTTTTGGAGTTTCCCTTGGATATTTACTTGGTGGTTACATTGGTGCAGAGAATTACCACTATTCTTTTATTTTTCAATCCATAGGGCTTATTATTCATGCTACTATAGTTTACTTTTTCCTACCAGAAAGTCATGTGAAATCTAATAATGACAAAAATATTTCATCTGTTCATTCTATTAAAGAAGTAAAAGATAGCTTTAATAAATACATGACTACTGTCTTAGGGACTATGCTTATGTTGGTTTTATTAACATCATTTTCTCTCACCACATACACTACAGGCATAAACTACTTTCTTAAGAAATATTTAAGCCTAACACCACTACAAATAGGGTATTATATGGCTGCTACAGGTATTATTGGCATGATAGCTAATATATTACTAACTCCCAAAGTTTCAAAAAAGTATGGTGAAAATAAATCATTGAGATATGTCTTATTAACTGCAGGCATTACACTTATTATTCTTGCAATGATGGACAATATATTCTCGTCTATTGCCATCATAATTCTTATAATATTTATTTTCGCATTTTCAATGCTTAAACCATTATTGCAAACAATGATATCAAATGAAAGTAAGGATGAGCATGGGAAGATTATGGGACTTCAAAATTCAGCAAACTCTGTAGGTATGGTAGGTGGATCTGTATTTGCTGGTGCATTATTAGATAATTATTCTAGAATGCCATTTATAATGGCATCGATAATATTCATATTATCCTATGTTATCATTAGCCTTAGTAAAAAAATAAAATAAGTAACATTTTACATATTAAACAAGTGTGTAATGCCAGATATGAAAAGTACACTATAAATTATAAGTAGGTCCATAACTAATTAAATTACCTTTCATATTTTGATAAAAACTTATTAAATAAAGAACCAAATAATGCAAACATGGAGTTAATAAACTTTAATTTCAAATAAAAAAATTAGGAGTAGAGATGACATGATGAAAATAGATGTTGAAAAATGTGTGGGATGTGGACAATGTGTTAAAGACTGTTTTCCAAACGACATAGCAATAGTTGATGGTAGGGCCAAGATCAAGAATGTAACCTGTATTAAGTGTGGCCATTGTATTGCTATATGTCCTCAAGATGCAGTATGGACTGATGTATACAATATGGAAGATGTGAATGATTATAATGAAGAAGAATTTGCAGTAGATGCTAACCATTTATTAAACTTTATAAAGTTTAGAAGAACTGTTAGACAATTTGAAAATAAAGAAGTAGAAGAAGAGAAATTAGCTAAAATTATAGAAGGTGGTAGATTTACTCAAACTGGCAGCAATATGCAGGATGTTTCTTATATAGTAGTAAGAGAAGGGCTACAGGAACTAAAGGACTTAACTTTAGAAAGTTTAAAAAAAATTGGTGAGGATATACTAAATAGCTTAACACCAGAAACTATGATATATAAGAGATATGCAAAGATGTGGATAAGAATGTATGAAAACTATAAGGAAGATCCTAAACAAAATGACAAGCTATTCTTTAATGCTCCAGCAGTAATAATTGTTACAGCTAATTCACAGGTCAACGGTGCATTGGCTTCTTCAAACATGGAACTTATGACTAATGCTTTAGGTCTTGGAACATTCTTCAGCGGATTCTTTGTAAGAGCGGCACAGGGGAATAAAAAGATGATGGACTTTCTTGACATTAAAGATGGTAAAGAAATTGTAACATGCATGGTCATAGGTTATCCTAAGGTGAAATATTTAAGAACAGTACCAAGAAAAGAAGCAGATATAGTTTGGATATAAAAGAAAATAAAAGATCATAAAGGACAGAGGCACAGGCACTTGTCCTTATAATTTTTATTAAGTTATTAGGATATCAAGAAAATTCTTTTATCAATACCTCCATTATTTGTTTTTGAGTATATGGTGAAATTTTAATAAATTCAGTAGCATCTTCTAGTATCATGTCAATATTTTTCCATTGCTTATATTTCTTAAATTTATCTTCTCTATTTATTCCAAGGGCTTGTGCAACTAGATTTATATAGTTATCTACGTTAAATCCATATTTTAATTCTTCTGTTACAAATGTTTCATGACAAAAGTGGCATACATCAACTAAGGTATCTGCACGAGTTGCTTGTGCTTCTTTTAAACGGGTTTCTTTTATCTTATTGAAACTTTCTGGAAACCATGCTAAAGCACCACTGCCACAACACATTGTATTTTCTTTATGATGTTTCATCTCAACTAATTTTATATTTGGAATATTATACAGGATTTTTCTTATACTATTCAAGTCAATTTTTGTATAAGAGGTTTTGCAAGGTTCATGAAGTGTAACTGTTTTATTTATTTTTTTAGCAAATTTTAATTTATCTATATTTTCGGCAATAAATTGTGAAAAGGTGATTACTTCAAAAGGCAATTTTTCTATGGTATTAATAGTATTAATAAAGCGACAACTACAAGTAGGGCACCATAAGATAACTTTTTGAGGAAAATATGAAGAAATGCTATTAATAAGTTTAGTTGAAACTTCAGCTGACTTTTCTAAATTTCCTGAAAAGTTATGAAGGTCACCACAACAATAATCTAGACCGGGAATAAAAGCATAATCATCTGTAATTCTATCTAAAATATCAAATGAGTTTAAGATTTTTTCAGGCTGTTTATATACATTACACCCTGGGAAGAAAACATATTTGGCATTTTGTTTTTTACTTTCAGAAAAAATTTTTTTATAGTCTGTTTTAGACACTTGAAGACTAGACAAAACTCTTTGAGTCATGTACTCATCACTAATCTCTTCTCTTTGATTTTCGTTATTATTACACTCGTTTTTCCATTTTATAATCTCATTTATAATTAATGGACTAAAACCCTTTGGACAAAACTTATCTATACAACAGAAACATTCCATACATGAATATGCTTTAGTATATATTTCTGATGTCATTTCTCCTGTTTTTAAAAACTTTATAATATCTCCTTGAATATCCTTTGGATTTTGATTAGTTATATCAGTATTTTCTATTATTGGACATTTAGATATGCATAAACCACATTGAGTACATTCTTCTATCAAACTATCCTTGATTTTCTCATAATATTGAACTAAATTTGACTTCATCTAAAATCATCCTTTTACTTAATTTAATTTGAATAATATAATAATTTTATCTATATATCTGCAGTAGGTCAAGCAAATGGAATAAACACTAGATTTAATATAATAGAGCAGGTGCTAAAGAAGGCAATTATCAATGTATAATAGAGGTTAATAAAGATTCGTCTATGAAACTTACTTGACTAATTATCTAAGGGTACAAATATATTTTGAACATATGTTTTAAAATGCCTTATAGTGTGGTAAAATAATTATATAAACGTATGTTCGAGGTGATTTTATGGAATTGATAGATAAGCTTAAGGTGTTATCTGACGCGGCAAAGTATGATGTTTCATGTTCATCTAGTGGAAGTAATCGAAAAAATAAAAGAGGCGGAATTGGAGATGCGCATATAAGTGGTATTTGCCATAGTTGGTCAGATGATGGGCGATGTATTTCTTTACTAAAAATCCTCATGACAAACTATTGTGTCTATGATTGTCTTTACTGCATCAATCGTTGTTCAAATGATATACCTAGGGCGACCTTTACACCACAGGAGATTGTGGATTTAACTATGAATTTTTATCGTAGAAACTATATAGAGGGTCTTTTTTTGAGTGCAGCTGTCTATAAGAGTCCTAACTATACTATGGATTTATTGACCCAGGTTGTAAAAAAGCTTAGGGAGGAAGAAAATTTCAATGGATATATTCATCTAAAGGCTATTCCAGGAGCTGATGAAAGACTTATTCAGTTGGCAGGTATGTATGTAGATAGAATGAGTGTAAATATCGAGCTTCCATCATCAACTGGATTAAAGCTACTAGCACCTCAAAAAAAGAAAGAAGATATAATAAAACCTATGGCTATGATTACTTCAAAGCTTTTGGAAAAAACAGATGAAAAAAAGAAGTATACAAGTACCCCTAAGTTTGTTCCTGCAGGACAGACTACCCAGATGATTATTGGTGCTACTCCAGATTATGATTTAAATATTCTGAGGTTATCAGAAGGGCTTTATAAGCGATATCAATTAAAGCGAGTATATTACTCGGCTTATATACCAATAGGTGAACATCCAAATCTTCCTGCTATTTCTGGACCCCCTCTACTAAGAGAGCATAGACTATATCAAGCTGATTGGCTCCTGCGATTTTATGGGTTTGAAGCCAAAGAACTTTTAGATGAAACCAAGCCAAATTTTGACATAGCACTAGATCCAAAATGTGATTGGGCTCTCAGGAATTTTTATCTTTTTCCTATTGAAGTAAACAAAGCTGACTATAATATGCTTCTTAGGATACCTGGAGTTGGCGTCCGTTCAGCAATGCGAATTGTAGCTGCAAGAAGGTTTGCTTCATTGAGTTATGATAATTTAAAAAAGATGGGAGTTGTATTGAAAAGGGCTCGCCATTTTTTAACTTGTCAGGGAAAGTATTATGGAGAGAGTAGAGTTAATGAAGATAAAATACGATATCAGCTAACAGCAGGAGACCAAGTAAAAAAGGATATCCTTGGAGGAGAGCAACTTTCACTGTTTTCAATATACCCTCAGTTAACAGCTTCAAAAGAGAAATTAAATATGACTGTGAGTTCATGGTTATGATTCACTATATTTATGATGGAAGCTTTGATGGCCTTTTGACCTGTATTTATGAAGCTTATTACAGTCGGGAAAAGCCAAATGAAATACTGTATCAAGAAAATAAGCAGGAAAACTTATTAGTGAAGAAGGTATATATTCAGCAAGACCAAACCAAAGCTGAGAAAGTCTATAATGCTATTCGAATGAAAATATCACAAAAAGCTTTGAAAAATGTGTTTTATACTTTTTTATCAGAGGATGAAAATGCTGGACGGTTAATTTATAAATACATTCAATTAGGATTTAAGATAGGTAGAGGAATAGATGGACATCTTTCAGATGATCATGTATTGGATTTGCATAAGGCAGTGCAAAAAGTTTTAAAGGAAAAACATCGAATGTTAGGCTTACTTCGATTCCAAAAGGTAAGGAATGATCTATACTATGCATCCATAAGCCCAGACTATCACATATTGGAGCTATTATCCCCACATTTTGCAAAGAGGATGGGGGATCAGAACTGGATTATTCATGATACAAAACGAAATTTAGCTACAATTTATAATCAAAAAGAATGGATATTAACGGAGATGAACTTACTACAACCTATTACTATGGAAAAAGAGGAAGAGTTTTATCAAAAACTTTGGCAGCAGTACTTTAAAAGCATTGCAATTAAAAATCGAACTAACCCCAAGCTTCAAAGGCAGTATATGCCTAAACGATATTGGAAGCATCTTATAGAGAAGGAAAATCAGTGAACTAAACCTTGATTCCTATTAAAATAAATTTGTAATACCGGAGATAGAGATTGCACTATAAATTAGTAGGATTCCCATAGCTATATTAAATTGTTTTCTATATTTGCTGATAAATTTATTAAACAAAGAACCAAATAAAGCCCAACAAGAATTTGATGTGAACGTTAGAAAGCATAAAAACAATGAAAAAAGAATTAATGAAATATTTGAATTATAGTAAGGCATAATAAAGGCAGAGATTACAGTTATAGCATATAATATACCTTTTGGGTTAAGAAACTGCATTGTCACACCAGTAAAAAAAGAACTGGGTTTATTTATAACCTTATCTGATGGAGGGAGATGTTCTTCATCAGTATTCTCTTCTATGCTATCCTCTGTTTCAGTCTCTTCTTGAGTTTTCATTATTTTTATGGCAAGATATATCATATACCCAGCTCCTAGTATACCTACATATATCTCAATTTTAGGTAGCAGGTTAAAAAGGAGAAGGTTAAAATAACTACTAAGAATTAGAATTATAAAGAAACCTGTAAATACCCCTAAAATAAAGTTTAAAGTTTTTTTATAACCAAACTTACTAGCATTTGCCATGCACATAATATTATTAGGACCAGGTGTAAAAGTTACAACCAAAGCATAAGATAGAAATGCACCTATATCAAACATAATTAACACTCCTCGTATAAATTAAGATATATACATTAGTATATAATACAGGAATTAGAATTTCTACAAAGAATGTTTATGTTTTATAAATAGTTTAAAATAATTTTTATATAAAGACGGGTAATCTTTAATTTTATGTTAATATATTCGTTATTCCGGGTGGCTTGAATAAATATGGTAGAAACCAAGACCACTCATGAGTCCTAAGGTGTATATAATTAAGGAATATAATGCCTGCCAGTTATGAGGATGGTATTCAAGAAAAGCTAATTTAATAGCCAGTAATTCTATGCCAGTGGCAAGTGCAGATAGGATTAGTACAATAAGGTATTTTCCCCAGCGGTTTTTAGGTAGAAACTTTATTAATAATATACCAATAGAAAAAAATGGTCCAATAGTAACAAATAGGTCCAATTCACCAAGATGAACTAAAATAAACCGTTGCACCCAAAACTTGTGGTAAATAAAGAAATTTTCTAGAATTCCCCCAACGATCATAGTCCAAATACCAACAGGAAGGGCATGAAAGAACTCGCGTGAAGAGCAAGTGAAAACTATGGGTAACCAAGTAAGTATTGCTAATATAAACCATGGTAAATTGTATGTATCCAAAAATTCTATAATTATTTTTAAAGACAAGAAAATTCCCCCTCGACTCAAATATAGTAAGATACAGGTTCATGAAATAAGTGAAAATTGAGTTGTGGCAACTAAAAGTAAATTTAAATCATGGGATGAACCTTATCATGAACACGTTTAACTATAATGTCTCACATTAAGCCAATATATATGCTACTTACTGTTTACTTATTAATTCATACATAGGGACAATCGTAAGGACAGAGTATGAAAAGCTATTCTTGCGTAAACTATCCCATATAAAGAATTAGAATGTCAGAAATGTCAAAAGAACCATTACTTTGACACATTTATTAAATTCAATTTTTAAAAATAAAGGAGAGGAAACAATGGAGGAAAAGAATTTTTATGAGGGGATATTTAAAAGAAAGTCTATTAGAAAATATGATTTAGAACCAATTGATGAAAAGACTCTTGGAGACATTTCATCATATATGGATAGAGTAAAACCTATGTATCAGGATATTAAGGTGAAAATGAAAATTGTGACACAAGAAGTGGTGAAGAATTTACTTCCTATTAAAGCTCCCTACTATATATTGCTATATTCTGAAGAAAAGGAAGGCTATCTAAGGAATGCAGGTTTTATGCTTCAACAGTTGGATTTATTTCTTTCACATAATGGGTTAGGAAGTTGTTGGGTTGGAATGGCAAAACCCAAGAAAGAAATAACAGGAGAAGCTGGTCTAAAATATGTTATAGCTTTAGCCTTTGGAAGTCCAGCAGAGGCATTACATAGGGAAAGTGTAGCAGAATTTAAGAGAAAGAGTATTGAAGAGATTAGAGAAGGAGATGGAAAAGACCAACTTATAGAAGCAGCTCGCCTAGCACCATCTGCAACTAATAGTCAACCTTGGTTTTTTAAGATATCTGGTGATAATATTCATGCCTTTTGCATTAAATTAAACTTTATTAAAGCCATAATATATGAAAAGATGAATCAAATTGACATGGGTATAGCCATATGCCATTTATGGATATCCGCAAAACACTTTGAAAAAGATTTAGAGTTTAGAATTGACAAACAAGCAGCAAAGGAAGCTCTTAAAGACTATTATTACACCATGACAATAAAGATTAAGTAAGGATGAGTTATCAAAAGCACCCAATAGATGGGTGCTTTTGATTTATAAAAAGAAAACACTTGAAAATTCACTATATATGTGTAATATATAAACAAGTGGTATAAGATTTTAAATAAAGAGAGGGAAGATAAATATGTCTAATCATAAAGTGATTTTAAGGTTTTTGAATTTATTGGTTGTAGCGATTATGCTTTTGAGCACAGGATGTAGCAAGGCTAAGGCTTCAGAATATCTACTAGATTCTAAACATCCTATTACTGTAACAGTGTGGAATTATTATAGTGGACAGACAAAGGAAAAATTTGATAATTTAGTCGCAAAATTTAATGATACAATAGGAATGGAGAAAGGAATTGTAGTGGATTCCTTCAGTCAAGGAGATGTGCAACAATTAGCTGATGCTGTTTTTGATGCAGCTAATAATAGTATTGGGTCACGACCACTTCCACATATCTTTGGTGCATATCCAGATAATGCTTATCGTATTGATAAGGTATCAAGTTTAGTAGATGTGGAACAATATTTCTCAGAAAAAGAGTTGGGAGAATTTAGGCAAGAGTTTTTGGAAGAAGGAAGGTTTGGTGAAGGGGATAAGCTCAAAATTATTCCTGTTGCAAAGTCCACTGAAAATTTGTTTCTGAATAAAACATATTGGGATACTTTTGCTGATGAAACTGGTACAGAAATCAAAGATCTAGCTACTTGGGAAGGAATTGCTCATACAGCTAAAAAATATTATGAATGGACTGATGCAAAAACACCAAATATAGATGATGGAAAGGCATTTATAGGAATAGATTCACCATCAAATTATATGTTAATATCAGCTATTCAGTTAAAAGAAGAGATGTATACCTTTAAAAATGGAAAGGTTAAGTTTAACTTTAATAAGGAGGTAGCACATAAAATTTGGGAGAATTTATATGTTCCTTATATTAAAGGGTATTACATAAAAACTGGACGATTCAGTTCAGATGATGCAAAAGTTGGTACAGTGATTTCATACGTGGGTTCTACAGCAGGAGCAGGTTATTTTCCTAAAGAAATTACCTTAAGCCAGACGGAAGTATATCCTATTGAAGCTTTAGCACTACCCTATCCATATTTTAAAGATGGAGAAAAATATGCGATACAGCAGGGGGCAGGGATGTGCATGACAAAGAGTGATCCTGCTCACGAATATGCAGCAGCACTGTTTTTGAAATGGTTCACGGAGGTTAATCAAAATGTAGAATTTGCAGTCTCAACTGGATATTTTCCAGTAAAAGTAAAAGCAATCAATGAGGAACAGATTTTATCATCAAGAGAAGCTACTAATAATCTTATAAATTCATCAATTACAAAGTCTATAAAGACTACAGTAGAAATGTTAAATGCTTATAAATTATATGGAAACAGACCATTTGATGGAAGTTATGATATGCGAAGGTTTTTAGAAACTAATATAGCCAGACAAGTTGAAAATAAACTCAAGATTGTGGAAGATAGCATAAAAAGTGGCAAGGATAGAACTCAAGTTTTAGAACAGCTAGTTTCAGAAGAAGGATTTAATGAGTGGTATACACAGTTTATGAATGAAGTAGCAATGATTCTAAGATAAGAAATAAAGAAAGGTTGGGATTGGCATGAAACGAATTAGTAGGGATAAAAATTCTATTGCCTATAAACTAACTGTCTTTATGATAATTCTTATCTTTGGACAATCAGTATTGCTTATAAGCACATTGGTGGTTGGTGGAGTTTTAGATCAAGCTCAACAAAATGCATTCCAGGCATTTTCTGAAAAGGTAAACAATCGGAAAGGATATGTCCAGCAAGAAATGAAAAATCGTTGGACTAATATGGATCCCTATCTTGAGAAGATTTCAGGATTACTTTCTATTCTAGACGAATCTGAAATAAGTATAGAGGAAAGAAATAAAAACTTTTTTGATAAATCAGCTCAAGTTCTTATTTCTATGTTGAGAACAACTATGGCTACGGGTTCTTTTATAATTTTAGATGACAACGTATCCAGCAGAGATACTCATTCAGCACTCTATTTTAGGGATTATGACCCGATTCTCAATGATGATGTTAATAACGATTTATATTTGATTTTAGGTGATCCGAATATTTCAAAAAGACTTAAAATACCTATGGATGGGGTATGGAAATACAGTTTATTATTAGATGAAAACAACAAAAATTTTTATAATAAGCCCTATTACAATGCAGATTTAAGCATAGATTCTAGGGCATTAGGGTATTGGAGTACACCTTTTAAAATGTCTCCAAATGATTTGCCTATTATTACTTATACTATGCCCCTCTTTGATACAAAAGGTGAAGTTCATGGGGTCATTGGAATAGAAATATCTGTGAGTTACTTTAAAGAATTTATACCTGCTACTGATTTACTTCTTCAGGACTCATTGGGATATTTAATAGCTATTGGAAGAAGCTTAGAAGATGGGATTAGTCCATTAATTACCACAGGAGCACTTCAGGAACGAATGCTTCAAAAGAATGAGAAACTTGCATTTATTTCTAAAGATAAGAGTAAAAAAATATATATGCTAAAGAACCATAATAGTAGTGAGAAAATATATGCTTGTGTTGAAAAAATGGGGCTATATAATTACAATACCCCATTTGAGGAAGAACAATGGTATATAGTTGGTATGATGGGAGAAAAGAATCTCTTAAACTTTGTTTATAAGATACAAAGAATTATATTTATGTCTTTTATAGGATCTATTATATTAGGGGCAATAGGAGGATACTTTTTTAGCTATAAATTCACAAAACCAATTGTAAATCTGGCAAAGAAGGTCAGAGAGACTGATCATGCTACTGAAACAGCTTTTGAGAAAATAGGATTATCGGAGATAGATGATTTATCAAGTGCAATGGAGGCTGCCAATAAAAATCTTTTGGAGTCATCAGTTAAAATGTCAAAAATCATCAATTTAGTTAATGTGAGAATTGGCGCGTTTGAATATAAGAAAGAATCCCAGTGGGTTTTTGCAACTGATCAGTTGCAACATATACTTTCTCTTGATGAGTATGAAGCAGAACGACTATACAAAAATAAAGATTTATTTGTTCAAATGCTACAACAAATTTTAAACAGAAAAGAATCAGAGGAAGAATATGTTTACAAGATAAGCCATGATCCCGAAAAGTGGGTTAGAATAAAAATGATTGCAAATGAAACAAGCACTTTAGGAGTTGTAAGTGATGTTACAGAAGAAATTCAAGAGATCAAAAAAATAAAATTTGATCGTGATTATGATTCGCTAACAAAGCTGTATAATCGGGGAGCGTTTGAGAGAAAGGTCAATTTTATACTAGGACAAAATGATTTAGGTGTAGTAGCATTGGTCATGTTTGATCTTGACTATTTAAAGGAGATTAATGACACCTATGGACACAAATGGGGAGATATTTACATAAAGACAACAGGAGAATTACTCTCATCTTTTAGTGAGCATAGTATTGTTGGACGAAGATCGGGAGATGAATTCTATGCATTTGTATATGGATTTGAAAGTAGAGAAGAGATTCGGAGCTTAGTTTCTAACTTCTATAAGAGGCTTCAAAGTAGAATAATTATTTTCCCAGATGGAAGTAAGAAAACAATTATGATTTCTGCAGGCCTAGCATGGTATGTAAAAGACATACTAACCTATGATGAATTGTTGAATTGTGCAGATTCAGCATTATATGATGCAAAGAATTTTTGTAAAGGTCAATGGTGTGAATTTAGAGAAAAATAATTGCTATTAAAATAACTGTTTCTTTATATAGTATTTGATAATTGGATTAAAATACGAACGTTATATAATTTTATATTAAAAACATATGTAATGTAACGAATTATATTATTTTATATTGAAAAAACGTTGCGATGTTGTTATAATAATATTATAAAAATAATTTGCTTTTGAACAATAATCACATGACTGGCGGAAGTGGAATAAACCACATGGAGTGTGATTTGTAAGTATGCCGACCGCCTGGGCCAAAACCCAGGGGGTCTATTTTTTTTGATAACCTCCTAGGTTTTATAACTAGACGTGGAGGGGTAATTTATGATGAAAAATGAATGGATAGGTTTTTGTGAAGGAAGCTGGACAACAAATGTTGATGTTAGGGATTTTATTCAAAACAACTATACTCCTTATGAAGGGGATGATGGTTTTTTGACAGAGACAACTTGCAAGACTCAAAGTCTTTGGAACTACTGTGTTGAATTGGCATTGGAGGAACAGAACAAGGGAGTCTTAGATATTGACACAGAAAACATCTCGGGGATTAATAATTTTAAACATGGATATATAGATAAAGATAAAGAGGTTATTGTTGGGCTGCAAACGGATAGACCTTTAAAGAGAATAGTAAATCCATTTGGTGGAATTAACATGGTGAAGGGTGCCTTAGATTCATATGGATATGAATACAATGAAAGGCTAATAGAAATATTTGAAAAACATCGAAAGACCCATAATCAAGGTGTTTTTGATGTATATACAAAGGCGATGAGGAAAGCTAGAAGTGCTGGATTATTAACTGGTCTTCCAGATGCATATGGAAGAGGTAGGATCATTGGAGATTATAGACGTATACCTTTATATGGAATAGATGTGTTAATAGATAGAAAGAAAGAGGATTTAGAACATTTATGTGGAGAAATGAATGAGGAACAGATTAGGCAGAGAGAGGAAGTAACAGAACAAATTAAGGCACTTAATCAAATTAAAGAAATGGCAAAATCTTATGATTTTGATATAAGTATACCTGCAAAAGATGCTAGGGAAACTGCACAATTTTTGTACTTTGGATATTTAGCAGGCATTAAAGAAAATAATGGTGCAGCTATGTCCTTAGGAAGAGTAAGTACTTTTATAGATATATATATACAAAGGGATATAGATAGAGGAATATTGACAGAAGAACAAGCCCAGGAGATTATTGACCAGTTTGCTATTAAGCTTAGAATGGCAAGGCATTTAAGGACACCTGAGTATAATGAGTTGTTTGCAGGAGATCCAAATTGGATTACTGAAGCAATAGGGGGAGTAGGTACTAATGGAAAACATTTAGTAACTAAGACATCTTATAGGTTTATCCATACCCTTAGTAATTTAGGATCAGCTCCTGAACCAAATCTTACTATATTGTGGTCAGAGAAGCTCCCACAAAATTTTAAAAAGTATTGTGCTAAAATGTCCATTATTAGTGATTCCCTTCAATATGAAAACGATGATATAATGAGACCAATTTATGGAGATGACTATGGAATTGCTTGTTGTGTATCTGCTATGGATATAGGTAAACAGATGCAGTTTTTTGGAGCACGTTGTAACCTAGTAAAGACATTGTTATATGCTATTAATGGTGGAGTTGACGAGAAAAAGACACTTTAATTGTACCTGGTATTAAGTCAATTCAGGATGAAGAGTTAAAATATGCTGATGTATTAAAAAATTTAGAGAAGGTATTAAGCTACGTTGCTGAATTGTATGTAAATACTATGAATGTCATCCATTATATGCATGACAAATATGCCTACGAAGCAGGTCAAATGGCACTTCACGATACTAATGTGGATAGGATAATGGCATTCGGGGTAGCTGGTTTGTCAGTAGTTGCAGACTCATTAAGTGCTATAAAATATGCAAAGGTTAAGCCTATAAGAAAAGCTGGAGTAGCTATAGATTTTGAGATAGAAGGAGATTTTCCTAAGTATGGTAACGATGATGATAGAGTAGATAATATTGCAGTTGAAGTTTTGAAGAAATTTATAAAGGAGTTAAAGAAGCATAAAACCTACAGAAACGCTGAACATACATTATCTGTGCTTACAATCACATCCAATATAGTTTATGGTAAAAAAACAGGATCAACCCCTGATGGAAGAAAGATTGGAGAAGCATTTGCACCTGGGGCAAATCCAATGCATGGCAGGGACTGTAGCGGTGGACTGGCAGCATTAAACACAGTAGCAAAAATACCTTATAAAGATGTTTGTCAGGATGGGATTTCAAATACCTTTTCAGTGGTACCCCAGGTGTTGGGAAAATATGAAGAAAGTAGGGTTAATAGGCTAGTTTCCATTCTAGAGGGGTATTTCATACAAGGAGGACATCACTTGAATGTGAATGTTATGGATAGAGAAACTCTTTTAGATGCTATGGAAAATCCAGAAAATACCCAAACTTGACATTGAGGGTTTCAGGGTATGCAGTACACTTTAACAGATTGACAAGAGAGCAGCAGTTAGAAGTGATAAATAGAACTTTTCATCATACTATGTAGGGGAGGAAGTGGATATAATGATTGGAAAAATTCATTCAATAGAAACCATGGGATTAGCAGATGGACCTGGAATACGTTTTGTAGCATTTTTTCAAGGCTGTAACCTTAGATGTAAATATTGTCATAATCCAGATACTTGGAAGTTATCGTCTGGAGAAGAAACTTCCCCTCAAGAGTTAGTTCAAAAGGCGATAAGGTATCTTCCATATTTTAAAAGTTCTGGAGGTGGAATTACTTGTTCAGGAGGAGAACCTCTCTTACAACCTGAGTTTCTTATAGAGGTTTTAAAGTTGTGTAAGAGTAAAGGCTTGCATACGGCCATAGATACTTCAGGATATGGTATAGGTAGATATAAAGAGATTTTAGAATATACAGATTTAGTAATATTAGATCTAAAGCATATAAGTAATAAGGGATTTAGTGATCTTACTGGAGGAAATATAGAGGTGTTTTGGGAATTTGCAAAGGAATTGAATAAATCAAATGCAGAGGTTTGGATACGACATGTAGTAGTCCCAGGAGTCACAGATAGTAAAAAACATATATCCAGACTAAAGGAAATGCTTAGGTATTTTAAACAAGTAAAAAACATTCAGCTACTTCCATATCAAACTCTTGGGGTACATAAGTATGAGGCCATGGGTATATCTTACCCTTACCAGAACTTGAATTCTATGTGCCCAGAGGCAGTAAAAAAATTGGAGGGAATTATCTAAGTATAATAAATGGTGTCAGAAGATAATTATGGGATCAGTGAAAAAGTCTTTGGTTTTGTCATTCTGAATGTAACGATAGTGAAATGAAGAATCTTGAAATCTGCTCAAATACTAAGATTCTTCGTTTCACTCAGAATGACATTTTCAGGAGTTTGTCATGTTATTTGACTTTTCACGGGCTTTGATAATTATCTCTTGACACCATTTAAATTTAAAAGAATAAAAATCAGTGTTTTAGTTGGGAAGACTCTTTAATACATATTTTGCACTTATACCTGTCAATATTCCTGTTACAACTGCTGAAATTAATAATGCTGGCAGGTAGAAAAAAACAGCTCTATTTTCAACTACTATTGATGCTATTGATATCTGACCTATATTGTGAAATACAGCTCCTATAATACTAACCCCAATAATAGTTACCCCTGGAATACGCTTAAATATAAGCATCATGATAAGGCTTAGTAAGCCACCGGCAAAGCTATAAATAGCCCCACTAACCCCAGCAAACAACGCTCCACTAAGAACAACTTTCATTAGCATCAAACTAAAGGAGCTTTTAGTATCCATCATAAATATAGCATATAATAAAACTGTATTAGCAAGACCAAGCTTAATACCAGGTAAAGTTGGAGCTATGGGGATAAGATGTTCAAAATAACCTAGGACTAATGCAGCTGCTGTTAGTAATCCAAATCTAGTAATATCTCTTATACTCATTCTGCCTCACCTTTTACTAGTTCAATACTGACTTCATTAGGTAAACAGACTATCCAACCACCTAAAACACG
>SWCG01002818.1_pt1 | contig 41528 bp, 37 predicted proteins | sample 4690071 | NCBI WGS metagenome assembly SWCG01 (sample SAMN10267281, study PRJNA491770) | bioreactor metagenome | isolation source: DHS bioreactor inoculated with subseafloor sediment | place: Japan: off Shimokita Peninsula | collected 2012-10 | reverse complement strand
CGGGGTTAGGTGTTGATCCCGAAGTGCAGTGCACCCTACAAAAAATCTGGTGGCTTAGCTCAATCCTCAACCCTGAATATCGTAACTGAACGCTGAACGCTGAAACCTGAACGCTCATCGCACCCCATCCTGACATTGCTAACGGACCGGAATGGTGCATTGCACTTCTGATGGGTTGATGGATGGTGGTTTGGGTTCCGTTCCGGGGTTGGGTGTTGATCACCAAGTGCAGTGCACCCTACAAAAAATCCGGTGGCTTAGCTGATACAATTATGAGTATTAACCTACCGTAGATAATAATACATACTACGAAAATTAGGTTAGGACTAATTTACGTAGTACAATATATGTTAATGAACCAACCTGATGTACTTTACTCACAAACGCAAGGAATTAAACTTCTTGAAGCAGCAATTCAAGCATTTGGACCCGTCTTTTCGCTGGAACAACTTAAGCAAATTGCCAGCGACCAAGGATTATCCATCTCACATTTACGTGTTTTGATCAGTTCGCTGGCCGCTGCTGGGTGGATCGAAATTATCAAGCGTGGAAGGTATGTTGTCAAGAGCCCTATATTTACGGGAGAAATCTCGCCTTTTGCTATCGCTGCTGCTTTAATGCAACCTATGGCAATCAGTCATTGGTCGGCCTGTTCGCAGCATGGATTTACCACCCAGAATCCAACGATGATACAGGCTTCAACCCCCAAGAATATTGTCACTCCTGAGATGCGCACCGGAAAGGCAAATAGCCCCAGAGGAAGAGCGATCTGGCTTGCAAATAATTTGCAATTTGAATTTATCCATGTTCAGAGGCAAAGATTTTGGGGATTTAATAAGATTTGGGTGAACTCCTGGCAGCAAGTAAACGTAACCGATCCAGCAAGAACGGCTCTGGATTTAATTGCCCGGCCAGATATTTTTGGTGGAATATCTGCTGCTTTTGAAATTTTGGAATCTTCATTAAATCAAATTAATCTGACGACTCTAATAGAATACACGATCCGATATGATATGGGTTCGGTCATCAAGCGAATGGGCTGGATTCTCGAAAAATTAGGCGTTGATCGCGATGCCCTTGAACCTTTACGAGCTTACCCAGTTTCAAATTACATTTTGCTTGATTCTACACTTCAATCACAAAGTATCCGACCAAAACAAGCGATATCACTAAACAAGAATAATTATTGGAAAATTATAGAGAATTTGAAGGATTTCTAGATGGCAACTGTTTCACAAATGATTCGGGCGGTATCTAAAGAGAAAAATGTTTTACAGAATATTGTGGAAAAGGATTATGCATTAAGCTATTTGTTGTCAGCGATTTATTCAGTTTTTTGCTATGAGCTTGTCGTAGGGTGGGTTCGAAACCCACCACGCTTATCGCATCAGGAGCTCATAAACTTCATCCCGCTTCTCCCATATCTTTAAATTCTGTGAACTCGGCTTACATTTGTTATCAATAAATTGGCGCAAGAATTTCTTATTCACCACGGATACTCCCTTGACTGGCTTATATCCTTTGACAAACGCATTCATAAACACAATAACCGAGGTAATCCAGGGTTTGAAGCCCACCACACCACTTACTTGATCGCGCATCCAATAGGTATTGTTATTGGTTTGTTGGATAAAATCCTTCTCAGGTAACTTTCCATTGACCAACAAGGTATTCTCTTCAAACGTCACAGTGCCGCCATGCGCTTTGGTCTCAATCAAAATCAGACCACAATCTTTCCCCAACACCACATGGTCGATATTCCCAAACCTGCTGGTAACATCATGGATAACCAAAAAATCTGGCCCTAAATCCTCTAACAATTCACCAATCTTTTCTTCCGCTACAGCCCCGCGAACTGCCCTGCGCTCCAGTTTTTCGACTTTCTTGGATCTGCTAATTAAAAAATCAGGAGCAACCTTCAGTACAATCAACATGATTAAGATACCGCCTGGCCCAATGGCAACCAACAAATTTTTGTCGATGGAAACCAAAAATAGAATAATTGCAATAATTAAAGCGATGATCAAAAAAGATAAAGAAGATTTCCGCCGTTTCTCCGCCATTTTGCGTGTGGATTCCCCGGCTTTTTTGTTAGGATTATTCATGAACTGTCCTGCTATCCTTTTATTTGATATGGAAAGGTGATAAACGTTAATAATTATAGATTAATAAATGAAATCTCAAATATATTTTCACTTATAATTATTTATATAGGAGGGATGCCTAATGAGAAATTTTGACCTTTGCCAGCGTGTCGACTATGCCCCGGCGGGTGCGAAAGTTAGAAAATGGGTGTTGAATGATGCCACTAATTCAAATTACTTTGGTGTTGTTAACGTGCAAGAAACACCATTTTATTTGCATTTTTCATGGCGACGTTCCGCTCGTGACCCTATTCAATTTGTGGGGATTTTCAGGCTTGATTTACCCGGGTTATTGCAGCATAGATATGTACGCCCGGATCCGAAGGATTCATATGGACCGGAGATTCGCTTGCGGATCGTGCGGGCAAGAGATGGAAGTTTCTACATCCAGGTGAATCAAGATGGACCGCGGTTGTTGATGGGGTAAGGTCTGGAACCTTGATTTGTATGATTACGTGATTGATGATGAATTCATTATTCGATTATTCGTTTCTAATTCGTTGACGGTCCCCTAATTTCTTAATTACCTGTAAGCTATTTTTCCTACCCTTCCATTGTATAATTTAAAGAAATTTTCATTATTACCTATTTCAGGGGGATTAAAAACTCCCAATTCAGGTGCAAACCCGAAACTCAAGAATTCTAAACCTAAGACAAGCCGATAAACGGAGGGTAGAAATGGGATTAGTGTATTGCCCGGAATGCGGGACGAAAATATCAGATAAGGCTTCGGTCTGTCCATTTTGCGGCTTTAGGAGTAGTGCCCGAAATCTGCCAATGGTCGCAAGCAAAAAACCGTTAAACCATATTCAATGGGAAACCAATTCACTTGCGTCTGAATTTGACCAGGTGTTCCCAATCAGTACGATACAAAACAATAACCTGAATATCATTTTCGGTCGAGCTGAACACCTTTCCAAGGTGGCACCCGCGTTCTTTGGAGCTATCAAGTCCTTGTTTCCAAAAACTATAAAGGTGGCAGAAATTAACCATCATCTTCAAAGAATGATTGACCAAGGTGATTTTAAGTTTCTCACTGATAAATCAGGCGAAATTCTGCCAACAATATTTGGAGAGAAATCCATCGTTGCCCAGGTGCGCCTGAAAGATCTCGTACTCACGCCGGATTTGGGTCCTTCCATTGTGGATTTGCAAATGCAGATCGCTCTAGCACAGGTGATTAATGAAATACACGATGTTCAAAAAAGCATTGCCAACCTTCATAGCGAGCTTCAAAATAACAGGCTCGCATTAGCCGAAAGTGCCTGGCAGCAGTTACAACAAGCCACCCAGATAAGTGACACAAGAGTGAGAGAAATGAAACTACTCAGCATTTTAGATAGTGCAACCGATGCCAAATGTATTCTTTTTAAGGAGTTTACACGGGAAAAAATTTTTTTTGATGAGCGCAAGAATAAAAAGTGGAGTAGAAAATTGTTTGATAAAAAAGCACAGGTATCTGGTGATGCTAATAGTACTGAAATCTTTACCAGCCTGTTAGCAATCACTAAAACAGTACAAGTTGAAACCACTGTTTATTGTTTACTCGGTGAACAAAACGCTGCAAGGCTGAGCTTGAAGCAATTCAGTGATTTTATTAGCACCAACGCACTTGATAACCGAAATACTTTATTAACCATTAATTCGTTTAGCGCTTCAAACCGCAAGAAATTAATTGATAATTTTATGGACATTCAACAGAAGGTTGAGGCATTACCTCTCGATATTAAGGAGACACAACCACTCCTTGATGTCTTACCAAGCAAGAAGGAGAAAGACGATGAGTAAAATCTGTATAAAGTGTGGAAAAGATATACCCGAAAACAGTAAGGAAGACGTTTGCGAATATTGCCTGAATAAAAAGAATGGAAAAATCAGAAAGGTTATTGAAATATTAGGTGGTGGATTACTCTCAATAGTATTACTCATATTAACAAAAGGGAAATATCGCGGTCCAAGAGTATAGAATTTAAAAAATAGTGGAGGTAGGGTATGTTTGAAAAGGTAAAACAGAAAATTGGCGGGTTTGTTGAAGAAAATCGCCGCAGAAGGGAAGAAGAAGCCCGATTAGAGAGAGAACGAATTCAAGCCGAAAAAGATGCTCTTATGGAATTAAATGAGAAAGAACTTATGGTAGAGGCGATTATGGCTTTGAAGGGATATAATATTCGGATTGCTAAAATTGAAGAAACACAGGATGACCTGACCAACATGGTGGATTCTCTCGCATCGGATGTGAGTTCACTTAAATCCGACAAATCGTATTAATATCCCCATAAGTGCCATTCCGGGAAATTCTGGTTTTTCTTCAAAACACGTATTTTTACGTTTCACTTTTAGATATTCGTTTACGGACCGCACTTACTCAGAAAGGAAGTTTTTACATCCAGGTCAATCAGGATGGGACGAAATTGAGGATGGTGTGACTCAGAAATAATTCGGTAATACAGAAGCACTATCTCCTTTAAATACTCTTGCGTTCTAATTAACAGATTTGTAAATGATTAAGTTAACTTGATTTATCAATCTACTTATATAATAAATGTATTAACCTGTCTCTTTTCAAAACCCATTTGAACGGGGAAATTATTGGGATTTCTTTTCGACAAGAACTAGTTCTTTTCAAACCAAATTATTTCATTTCTTTTTTACTACAAGGATCCATTATATTTGATAGTATCCTTCCAGCAATTACGTTATCGCTTTGCGGTGTATTCTCTAGTTATATTTTGTACAAACTTGCTGCTGAAAATAGATCGAGATTCCTAACGAAGATATTTATTTTAATTGGTGCTGTGACATTTGCATTTATTTATGGACTTGGCGAATATATCTGGATGAATTGGATCAACCCACCCAAATCTGGAGAAGAAATCCGGCGTGAACAAATTCAAACCTGGGCAAAATCGATTGTGAATTACGAAAACCGATTCGAAGTTGAGATGACAGAATTTTATAACCTTGTTGATCTTTTGGATCGGAGAGATCTCACTGAAGCGGAATTTAGTCGATTGCAAACCTGTCAACAAAATGTATTAGCAATCAGTAAAGAAGCAAGGAATTTGAAGGTGCCTTCAAAAGTATCCAATACACAACTTTTAATCATTGATTATTACACCAAAGCATATGATGCAATTTACAATTTTAACCAAGGAGTTACATATTACGATAGTTACTATATAAATAAAGCCTCCTTTGCTGCATCGGAAGCTGAAAGAATTGGAGAAAATGCTAACAATCAATTTAAAAAATTAATGGATGAATTTAATATTGCTTGTACTGAAATTAATTTTTGTGAATAATTCGACCATAATCACTTCCCCTCACCCCATCCGTTGTATAATTCATATGAGGAATTTCATCTTTGATCAGTGGGAAATTCTTTATCTCTGTCCTTCCTTAAGCAGCTGCGCTGACTTTATCATTCCAGGAGCACAAATTTTGTTCGAACAGACTTTTAAAAACATTGATGACCAATTGTGGAAAGACGCTGGTTGCAGCAGTGAGCTCGATTACGTTGAGCAGACGTCCTGGATTCTTTTCCTCAAATATCTCGATGATCTCGAGAAGGAGAAAAAAATCTCGGCTGAGTTGCGTGGGATAACTTATCAGCCGATCATTGCCCCCGAGTTCCAGTGGGAAGCCTGGGCAGCACCGCGCAATGGCAACGGCAAGATCGACCACAATAAAGCGCTCACCGGACCCGACCTGATCGACTTTGTGGAGCACCAGCTCTTCCCTTACCTCAAGCGCTTCACGACCACCGCCGATAATGCCGATACGATCGAATACAAGATCGGTCAGATTTTCAGCGAGCTGCGCAATAAAGTCCAGAGTGGTTATAACCTGCGCGGGGTGATCAACCTGGTGGATGAGCTGCGCTTCCAATCCCAGACCGAAAAACACGAGATGTCGCACCTTTATGAGGAAAAAATCAAGAAGATGGGTAACGCCGGGCGCAATGGGGGCGAGTACTACACCCCGCGACCGCTGATCAAGACCATTGTCCGGGTGGTTGCGCCGCAAATCGGCGAGACGGTCTATGACGGGGCGGTTGGCTCGGCCGGCTTTCTGGTGGAAGCCTTCGAGTACATGAAAAACAGCCGTGATCTGACCACCAGTGATAGCGAAACCCTGCAGACCCGCACCTTTAAGGGCAAAGAAAAGAAATCGCTGGCCTATATTATTGGCATCATGAACATGATCCTGCACGGCATTGAAGCCCCCAATATTCAGCACGTCAACACTCTTACCGAAAACGTCAGCGACCTGCAGGACAAAGATCGTTACGATGTGGTGCTGGCCAACCCGCCCTTTGGCGGCAAGGAACGCAAGGAGGTACAGAACAACTTCCCCATCAAAACCGGCGAGACCGCTTTCCTGTTCCTGCAGCACTTCATTAAAATCCTCAAACCCGGCGGGCGGGCCGGTGTGGTCATTAAAAACACCTTCCTCTCCAACACTGACAATGCCGCCATCAGCCTGCGCAAGGAATTACTCACCAGCTGCAACCTGCACACCGTGCTGGATCTGCCTGGTGGTGTCTTCACCGGTGCCGGTGTTAAAACCGTGGTGCTGTTCTTTGAGAAAGGTGCCCCAACGGAGCAGATTTGGTATTACCAGTTGAACCTGGAGCGCAATCTGGGCAAGACCAACCCGTTGAATGAAGAGGATCTGGCTGAGTTTGTGGAATTGCAGAAAACGAAAGCGGATTCTGAGAATTCATGGTTGATAAATATTCGAAATATTGATGGGATAATCCATGATTTGTCTGTAAAAAACCCAAATAAACAAGAAAAAATCACGCATAGGGATCCAAATGAAATTCTTGATGAAATTTCTGACCTAGACAAAAAAACAGAAGTAATTCTTAAAATAATAAAAGAATTAATATGAATCAGAATTGGAAAATTTCAAAATTAGGAAATGTCAGCAAAGTTATCGCTGGTCAATCTCCAAAAGGCGAACATTATAACAACCTTAAAAGAGGCACTCCATTTTATCAAGGTAAGAAGGAATTTACTGAAAAATATATAGGTGAGCCAACCACCTGGACAACCCAATTAACAAAAGAAGCGATCGAAGGCGATATCTTGATTTCAGTCAGAGCACCAGTTGGACCTGTTAATTTCTCAACCCAAAGAATTTGTATTGGCAGAGGTCTTGCAGCGATTAGGGTATCAGAGAAGTTGGACCGTGAATTTTTATTTTACTATTTATCTCACATTCGAGAAAAGCTCGTAGGAAACTCAGGTGCAGTTTTTAATTCCATAAACAAGACTCAAATCGAAAATATTGAGATTCCTCTTCCCCCTCTCCCCGAACAACAACGCATCGTCGACATCCTCGATCAATCCTTCGCTGCCATTGATCAGGCAATTGAGAATACGGAAAAGAATTTAATTAATGCGAAGGAACTTTTTTTGTTCGGATTAGATCAATTGTTTTCGAATTATGCTAGGACTTCGTCTGATCGTTTTATTGGTGATGTTTCAAATGTCATAGCAGGTCAATCTCCTGAAGGCAAATATTATAACAATAATGGAACTGGCCTTCCGTTTTATCAGGGGAAAAAGGAATTCACTGATAAATTTTTGGGTAAACCAACTACTTGGACAACAAAAATAACGAAAGAGGCTCTTGAAAATGACATATTAATGAGTGTTCGTGCCCCAGTTGGGCCAGTCAACATTGCCACAGAAAAAATTTGTATCGGAAGAGGGCTTTCCGCAATAAGACCTTCAAAATATGTGTTACGAGATTATTTGTTTTATTTTTTCATCTCAAATAAAGAAAAGTTAGTAGGTAATTCAGGAGCTGTCTTTAATTCAATCAATAAAACTCAAATTGAGAAGATTCAGATCCCAGTACCACCTATTAATAAACAACATGAGTTTGTTAATTTAGTTGCCTTATTGTCAAATAGGGTCCAGAACCTCGATTCTGTTTATAGCAAGAAGAAAAATCTATTAATCGAACTCAAACAATCCATACTCCACAAAGCCTTCAGCGGAGACCTTACTTAAAAGGGGGCACTTATGAACGAAGCCGATACCAGAGCCGAACGAATCGAACCGCAGTTGCGCGCGGCCGGATGGGGGGTGGTGCCTGGCAGCCGCATTCTGCGCGAGTTCCAGATCAACGCCGGTCGCATCCTGGTCGGGCGTGGGCGTGAAAAACCACTCATCGCCGATTACGTGCTCGAGTTCAACCGCCGTAAACTGGCGATCATCGAAGCCAAGTCGGACGAGGTCTCGGTTGGCGAAGGTGTTGCCCAGGCCAAGAATTACGCCCAGAAGATGGATATCACCTACAGCTTTGCCGCCAATGGCAAGTCGATCTATCAGATCAACATGCACACCGGTGCCGAAGGTGACGTGCTCAAATTCCCTGGCCCGCAGGAACTCTGGGACCTGACCTTTGCCCGGCAGAACGACTGGCTCGAGAAATTCAACCAGGTGCCCTATGAAGACGTCGGTGGATCCAAAGAACTGCGCTACTATCAGGAGATTGCCGTCAACAAAGCCATGGCAGCCATTGCTGCCGGCAATCAGCGCATCCTGCTGACCCTGGCAACCGGCACCGGTAAAACCTTCATCGCCTTTCAGATCGCCTGGAAGCTCTATCACACCCGCTGGAACCTGCGTCGGGATGGCAAACGCCTGCCGCGCATCCTCTTCCTGGCCGACCGCAACATCCTGGCTGATCAGGCTTTCAATGCTTTCTCGGCCTTCCCGGAAGACGCCCTGGTGCGCATCCGTCCCGACCAGATCACCAAATTGGGACGCGTCCCCACCAATGGCAGCATCTTCTTCACCATCTTCCAGACCTTCATGAGTGGCGAGGAAGGCAGTTACAACTTTGGAGAATACCCGGCGGACTTCTTCGACTTCATCGTGATCGACGAATGCCATCGCGGCGGTGCCAACGATGAATCCACCTGGCGTGCGATTATGGAGCATTTCGAGCCAGCCGTGCAATTGGGACTGACCGCCACCCCGCGCCGCAGCGACAACATCGATACCTACCGCTATTTTGGCGAGCCGGTTTACGTCTACTCACTCAAAGAGGGCATTAACGATGGCTTCCTGACCCCCTTCAAGGTCAAACGCATTCAGACCACCCTGGATGACTACATCTACACCTCCGATGATCAGGTGCTGGAAGGGGAGATCGAATCCGGGCGCCTCTATAAAGAAGCCGACTTCAACCGCATCATCGAGATCAAAGCCCGTGAGAAAAAACGTGTTGAGATCTTTCTGAATGACATCAACCAGCGTGAAAAAACCCTGGTCTTCTGCGCCTCGCAGGATCACGCCCTGGCCGTGCGGGATCTGATCAACCAGATGAACAGCATCCGCAACCCGCATTACTGTGTGCGGGTGACTGCCAATGAAGGCGAGCTGGGGGAACAATACCTGCGCGAATTTCAGGACAACGAGAAAACCATCCCAACCATATTGACCACCTCGCACAAGCTCTCCACCGGCGTGGATGCGCGCAACATCCGCAACATCGTGCTGATGCGTCCGATCCACTCCATGATTGAATTCAAACAAATCATCGGGCGCGGCACACGCCTGTATGAGGATAAACAATTTTTCACCATCTACGACTTTGTCAGCGCTTACCACCATTTCAGTGATCCGGAATGGGATGGGGAGCCCCTGCCGCCGGAGGAAGCGAAGGAACCGCGCCCGCGACGAATTGAAGAGGTGGGAGACGACTACCTTACCGATGATGAGGGAGAGCGCGAACGCCAGCCCAGCATCGTGCGCGTCAAGCTGGCAGACGGCAAAGAACGTCGCATCCAGCACATGCAGCAGACCTCCTTCTGGGATGCAGATGGCAAACCAATCTCGGTCGAAGAATTCCTGCACAAACTCTTCGGTGAGCTACCCGGCTTCTTCAAGGACGAGGAAGAACTACGCCGCCTCTGGTCCAACCCCAATACCCGCCAGGCCTTCCTTGAGCGTCTGGCAAACGCCGGATATGGCAAAGCGACCCTCGCCACCCTGCAGGAACTGATCGACGCCGAAAACAGCGACCTCTTCGACGTGCTCAAATACATCGCCACCGCCGAGCAGCCCATCACCAGGGAAGTGCGCGTCGCCCATTCGCAACCGCGCATCTTCAAAACCCTCAGCCCGCACGAAAAAGAATTCATCGAATTCGTCCTGTCGCAGTACATCACCAGCGGCGTCGACGAACTCTCGGTGGAGAAACTGCCGGAATTGCTGAAAATCAAATACTTCACCCTGCCGGACGCCATCCGGATGCTGGGCAGTGTGGAGGGGATCAGGAATCTGTTTATTGGGTTTCAGAGGGAGTTGTATGGGGTGGGGGGAGGATGAGATGGCTGACATATCGAGTATTGACAAATTAAAACTTGAAAAATTACTAGGAATGGAAAGCGGATATGTTCTAGATTTTTCCAACCGTACTTTTGAAAATTTTGTTTTTGAAAATACAGGAAAAGAAATTTATTCAAAAGGTTATGATATCTATGGAACTTCCAAAGCAAATAGACTTAGAACCTTTTGGGAGGTTAACAATAATCTTGTTGTAGGTAAATTATTAGATGAGTTATTAAAACGGTTTAAACTCAACAGACAGTTAATGGGGCAAGAATTAACTTTGATTGAAGAATCACTTTATGAGGATTGTTCATTAATTTCTAACCGTTTAATTTCAGGTGAACAGACACCAATAAAATCAAATCAATATCAATCCAATGAAGAAACAAAAGAAAAACAATTGCAGCTTCTACTTTCGCGTTTTGATGATCTTTCTAAATCTGATGATCACCAAAAAAGAGGATATCTTTTACAGGACTTACTAACTCAATTATTTAAAATCCATGATATTTCCGTTTCCAAAAGTTTTCAACGCAATGAAGGAGGAGAACAAATAGATGGTTCATTTAGATACGATGGTTGGCATTATCTAGTTGAATGTAAATGGACAAAAAAGCGACCCTCAGCAATTGAATTAGATAGCCTTCTAGCAAAAGTAAATCGTGGAGGTCGTCAATCAATGGGTTTGTTCTTATCCATTGAGGGATGGTCAGAAAATGTTGTCCCTTTACTTAAACAAAATCCTGACAAATGCATCATCCTAATGGATGGATATGATTTAAGATGTATTCTTTCTGAATCAATTGAGTTTACACATTTACTGAACAAGAAAATAGAAAACCTAAATGAAAATTCAGAACCTTTTTTGAGTGCTGCTCAATTATTGAAAGGAGATAAGTGATTGTTTCTTTGAAAAAAACCTTTCATATTGAGGATTCTTTAATTTCACTGGGTTTGTGTGTGATTATACTTGCAAACGATTTCTTACTCAAAAATCCACAATATACGGTTTTTTTTGTGACCAATCAGGGTGGGTTCAAAAATTACCTTCCACCCCCCAGGAGGTAATTCTATCGCCATAACTGACATCCAAAATTTTGTAAACCATTGCAAAACCAAACTCGACCTCTCCAACCTCCCTCAAGCAGAAGAGTACGGATACCACAACCTTCCTCTTTGCATCATCGATGCTGTTTTCTCCATTGGAGTCAAATACCAATCAACGGAGAATTCAGTCAAACGTTTCTGCGAGTATTTCGGCATTACCCGGTTACGTGAAAAAGTATTGGCACCACAAACCTACCAACTTGCCGTCTCTGCATTTATACAATTTCATCAAGACTTCACCTTTCAGGAAATGGCGGAAAAGGTTTACCAGAACAAACAACGCACCTCCACCCGCAATGGTATTCTAAAAGCAAAAGCAGCTTTCTTATTTGCTGGTGTGGTTCAAAAATATGGTGTTGAGTACCTGCAGGATGTCGAAAAAATTTTAGGGAATGCGAGATTCGAGACAGAAATCACCAGGATACCGGGGCAATCCAGCGGTCTCTCCACCCGTTATTTCTATATGCTCGCCGGTGATGAGAACTTCATCAAACCCGATCGCATGATCCGCAGGTTTATCCAGTCTGCCATCCGCCGGGAATTGAGTTTTGATGAGTGTCAGGAGTTGCTGGTATCCGCACATGCTGAATTGGTGCGGGAATATCCACCCCTGACCCCCAGGTCATTGGATCATCAGATCTGGTTGTATCAGAAAGAAATCAAACAGTAAATACTTATGCTTCCTGGAGACTAATGAGACTTTTGTTCTTTCGAAGTAAATGAGGATAATTTTTGACTCTGGCATGAATCTGAGATGTCTTTATCAATGACTTATCCTTCTTGATATACAATTTTCTTCGGTTGATTTCATCAGCCAATTCACGTGCTGTCATTGAGCGGTTGTGTTCTTTCAGAACCTGGGCGATCGCTTCGTGTAAAAACATAATATATCTTTAGATTTTATTGAGATTTTTTTGACTCACGAAACTCATAAAACCGATTTAGTGCGTCAACTGCTTCCATGATCCGCTCACGAGGGAACCAATTCCATCCGTCTTTCACACTAAGAACTTCTCTTGCTTCTGATTCACTTATTCCAGGATAAGCTGAAAAATTCTTTGGGTGAAAGTATATAGTAAATCCTGTTGATTGAATATAAACAACAACCGTACTCAAACGATAATTATTTGGATGTCGATACTGAATGCCTTTTCGAATTGTTGGCCACATTCCTAATTTTGTCACAACTTGGTGGATGGCAGTTAATTCATCACCTAGGCCATATTCATCCGCTTGATTAATCATTGATTCAATATTCTTGGTGGAATCGTCCTTGATTCTTGGTGTGGAATCAACTTTCCATCTTTCTTTAGCCCAATTTATTATTTCGTCTCTTCGGATCTTCAATTCTGTTTCAGACCAATCATTATACTTAGCTAATTCTCGTTCAATGAATAAGGGTGAATCAGAATAGCTTCCTGCTTGACCAGGTTTTCCTTTCTTTAAAGGGTAGCGTTTATTGCCTAATTTACTATTATCAAAGGTCAAAGTTAAGTTTCCAATATCATTTTTCCATCGTGTAAGTTTTTCTTTAGGAAATCTTTCTGTCCAATAAGTATCTTCTGGTGTTTGTGGCAAGATGTGTTCAATTGAACTTGCTTTTTGTCTTGATGAAACAGTCTCCCAGGTCAGATCAACGGGTCGCCCATCCGCAAGAAAATGTTCATACTCATATAGAAAATAATTAATTCCACCCCAGTCATACCAGTTTTCTGATTCTTTAGTAAATCTTTCTTCAAATAATTCGTTCGAACAGTATCGGAAACCAAGTTGATTTATTTCTTCTAGCGTCCATTCAATATTCGGGTTTTGATTAAATAAATATCCCAAACGATATAAAGTGGTTTGGCCTGCGTTTGATCGGGCTCGTCTCCAGTAAAAGACTCTAAATGTATATTTCTCAATATGGATCAAGGTCTTAAGGTAACTTAAGCCATTGTCATCAGCTTTCAAGCGAACAGCCATTAATAATGGAAGATAACTTGCTCTCACCCCAAGCCGGACCAATTTTCTACTCCAAAGAATTATTTCTTTCTTCATCAATGGATCAGATATATTATTAAATGCTCCATCTCGAATTGGGTAATAAATATCACAATAACAAGTAACAGCATCCCGCAACCAACTTAAATATTCCTTTAAATCATTTAGTAATTCTGTATGGCGATTTTGATATTTCCTTAATCCAAATTTTGCTTTTATAGATCTGGCATTTTCCCATTTTGAAGTATCATAGTCATAAAATAACAACCAATGAGATCGCAATAATTGGTCCTCATTTTCCCGACTTCCTAATCCAGCCGCCATTAATTGTTCATACACAAACTTTAAAGTCCAATTGATTTTTTCAGTCAGATCATGGTCAGTTTGTAGGTCAAGTTTAGAAGAAACATATAGTAAGTAATTCTTAACTTTTTCCAGTTCTGTTAATGGTCTCCCTCTGTCATTCATCGTTTCAAAAATTGTTCCGGAATCTGCTTCATTATCGATTGGGTAAACAATCAATGTTAATTGATGGATTACTTTCATATAAAACTTTTGAAGCCAACTTAGGTAGTCTTCACCTAACTCGTTCCGTTTTTGAACTAAATAATTTCTGAAATGTTGCTTGGCACTTAGAAGTCGTTCATGAGATTTAATTGACGGTCCTGATATATCCGGATTTAGTTCAAGGATATTATCAAAAAAGAATTTATTTGAATCCTGATTTAATGTTAACTTGGAGAAAGGTTGCCCTATCTGATCTTTAGCAAATAAATAAGTTTCAGATAAGTTGTCAGCTAATGATTTTAATGATGGAAATTTCAAGAATTCTTCATAAATTATTTTCAATAGAATCACTGTTGTTGTCAGTCGTTGTTGTCCATCAATTATGTCATATTGGTCGTAAGCTTTCATTAAATGATCAAAAACTTTTTTGCCATTATTATCGAAAGATTGAAGAATAAGCGTACCAGTGAAATGAGACCGATCACCTTGAAGAAGGTCTAAATCCTCCAGTAGATCATTCCATTGGCGTTCTTCCCATGCATACCCACGTTGATAATCAGGTACATGAAAAATTTGATTAGAAAAAATTTGACTTATTGTCTTTACCATATCAGGCATAATAATTACCCCTTTTACTGTTCGTAAATAGAAAAATTAAATTAGTTTTGACGTTTAGATTGTAAAAAGAATTGAACAAAATGTCTTTTAAATATTAGGGGATGAAACTTTTTTTGTCAATGTAAATCACCAGAAAATCGTTTTGCTTACATAAATGTAAGGATTAGCGGTGAGTGGACTAGGTAATAGAAAATATTAGGCTCTTCACTTTACTACTATTTGTAAAACAAATGGATAAGTTGATACCAACCGATTCTAATTATGCTCCTCATGCTATACTAATCTCAATCATTCAAAGCAGCTCACCATCACCCCAAAGAAGGGTGCAACATGTCATCAGAAAAATTCTCATTCATTCGCGGAATTCTCGGAAAACTGGGTCTGTCTAAAGAAGCGGTTGATGATTTTGAGTGGACAGTCTACAGTTGAGAGTTGACTAGTCAGCCGGTCAAGCATACCTATTCCCTCCAGGAAGTTCAGGTGCTGCTGCAACCCTACATCCAATTGGCTGGCAGTCAGCCACTGCCCGCGGATGACAAACCACAACAATCCTGGACGACACCTCGCTGCACCAAATGCGGATCAGAGATGGACATGCGTTCCGCAAAGTCAGGTCCGAATCAGGGCAAGCGCTTTTGGGGCTGCTCGAATTATCCGATCTAAGAATATTGAGCCGGCCGTCAACGAATAAAAAACCACGAATAAACGAATAAACGAATATTAACACAATGTTCGTCGCATAACTGTGATTGTTGAAATCTTACATAATGTGTTTTTATCCCCGTTCAGACTTCATAACATCATCCCGTCCGATGCGTTGCACGGGATTCATGTTTTTACTGGAGAAAACACGGCGATACTCCAATTTCCATCTGCCAAAATTAAATAGCAACCCCACCTGCACTCCGGTTGCCTTTAGATAATTTAACACCTGGGCAATTTCATCATTCGTCAAGAGATGCGCAAATGCCTTGATTTCAACCATAGCCTGGTGGGTTGGTACCCTGTTGAAACAGGTTGCGACGGATGGTAGAACCGGTTTCAACCGGTTTGGGATTGATAACCCCGGGTTTGAACCCGGGGTGGTGGTGGAGGAGTGCATTCGGATCTGTCTCCCCCCAGGTGCAATGCACTTCTGGATGATGGATTTTCCTGCTTCATATTCCATTCCGACTTATTCGGTTAATCCCTAAGTGCAGCGCACCAGTTTGCCTTTCGACTTTCAACTGCCCACTGTCCACTAGTCCACTGTTCACTACTCCCATAGGTGCAATGCACTTCTGGATGATGAATTTTCATTCTTTATATTCCATTCCGATCTATTTGGTTAATCCCTAAGTGCAGCGCACCGATTTGCTTTTTGACTTTCAACTGTCCACTGTCCACTAGTCCCACAGGTGCAATGCACTTCTGGATGATGGATTTTCATTCTTCATATTCCATTCCAATCTATTTGGTTAATCCCTAAGTGCAGCGCACCAGTTTGCCTTTTGACTTTCAACTGCCCACTGTCCACTAGTCCACTGTCCACTGTCCACTGTCCACTTATTCCCCTTTCGCCTTCCGCCTTCCGCCTTTCGCCTTTCCACTGTCCACTGTCCACTGTCCACTTATTCCCCTTTCGCCTTTCGCCTTTTGCCTTTTCCCTTTCAACTGTCCACTGTCCACTGTCAACTTATTCCCCTTTCGCCTTTTGCCTTTTGCCTTTTCCCTTTCAACTACCCACTGTCAACTATTTTCCCCTCCACTCCTGACTTGCGACCAGGATGACCACGGGATATAATGCACCAATACCTGATTCCCGTAAGGAATCAATCCCGGAGGATATCATGTCACAAATCACAAAACTACTAACCAGTGGCTTTCTCTTATTGCTCATCCTGACCGCCTGCGTATCCGCGAACGCCGAACCCGAACAGGTAGTCGAGGCGTATCTGAATGCAATCGTGGATGCCAAGGTGGATAAAATTTCAACCCTGTCCTGCCTGGAGTGGGAGGAGCAAGCCTGGCTGGAACTCGATTCCTTCCAGGGCGTGGAGGTCTCGCTGGTGGATATGCAATGCAGCCAATCCGGCAGCGAGGGCGAAACCGTTCTGGTCACTTGCAGCGGGCATTTCCTCACCAGTTACGACGGGGAAGCCATGCAGATTGACCTGGACACCCGCGAATATGAACTGGTTAAACAGGGAGGGGATTGGCTGGTATGCGGTTATCGCTAAATCTATGGCGCAAACTCTGGACGCGTGAAAATCGCTGGGCTCTGGCCCTGTTTCTGATCATCGTGCTACTGATCATTCTCAGCGCCGATAGTGCTCCACTCTGGATCTATCAGGGATTTTAATTGACCATCACTGATATCCTGCTGCTGACCCTGGTCGCCATTCTCACCCGGCTGGTCATTTCCACCCGCCGGGGGGCGCAGGTGCGTGGCTGGATCTTTTTGGTATTGTCGGTGCTGGCCATCTTCTGGCTGCAGCCGGCCATGCCCATCCGCTATCTGGATTTCTGGCTGCCGGTGTTCACCCTGGCAATCGCGATCGTCTCCTGGCTGTTGACGGCGGAGGCGGCGCAGAAACGCGCCCGGCAGACTCTTCTGACAGCAGCGGTGATCTTTGGGCTGATTCTGCTGATTGCCCTCACGCGCTATCTGGGTTGGGATGGGGTGCTGACCGCCAACCGTCCACCCCAAACGCTGCAGGTGCTGGTAGGATTAGGAATCCTCGGGCTGGTGGCGGGTCTGTTGGTATGGGTTGGGAAATCCACCTCGCGCTGGCAGAGTGCCGGCATCCTGGCTTTGTTATTAGTCTTCATCCTGCTCAAAACCCCCGCGCTCGCTGAGTGGATGAGTGGCATGTTGCGCGGCTGGGTTGGGCAGTCGACAGCCAATGCCTCCGCGCTGGATATCCGCTGGCTGGGCTTCTCCTACGTTGCCTTTCGCCTGATCCATACTTTGCGCGATCGCCAGGCCGGGCGGCTGCGGGATGTCAGCCTGCTCGATTATGTTAATTATGTCATCTTTTTCCCGGCTATTAGCGCTGGCCCTATCGACCGGGTGCAGCGATTCAGCAAGGATTTGCAGCAGCCCGTCACCCGTGATCTGAATGCTGTCGGAGCTGCTCTTTCCCGCATCGTGGTCGGACTCTTCAAGAAGTACGCCCTGGCAGACACGCTCGCACTGCTAGCGCTCAACAGCCAGAACGCTGCCCAAATTCAGGCTAACGGGTGGGGCTGGCTGCTGGTGTATGCTTTCGCCTTCCAGATCTATTTTGACTTCGCCGGCTATACCGATATTGCCATTGGGCTGGGCCAGCTGCTCGGCATTCAGCTGCCCGAGAATTTCAATCGCCCTTATCTCAAACCCAATCTGACCCAATTCTGGAACAACTGGCACATGACCCTCACTCAGTGGTTTCGCGCCTACTTCTTCAACCCCTTCACCCGCTCGCTGCGCACCCGCTACCGCAACCTCTCCGCGGTCTGGGTCATCCTGGTCACCCAGCTCAGCACCATGCTGCTGATCGGTCTCTGGCACGGCATTACCTGGAACTTTGTGCTGTGGGGTGCCTGGCATGGGCTCGGCCTCTTCATCCAGAACCGCTATTCCGATTGGGTACGTCCGCGGGTGGCCAGGTGGGATGATCAGCCGCGATTGCAGCAGGGATTGAGCATCCTGAATGTCGTAGTCACCTTCCATTTTGTGGCTCTGGGATGGATCTGGTTCGCCCTGCCACAGGTTTCGTTATCATGCCAGGTTTTTGCCCGTCTGTTTGGCTGGAGATCTTAAAAGGAAGGAGCCGCATGGATACTCGTTTCTATCGCAATGTCGTTCTCAAAGCCCTGCTGCTGCTGGTGATCCTCAACTTGCTGCTGGCGTTTCTGCCCCCATCCACCGGCAGAGATCAGCTTTCCCTCTATAATCACCTCGTGCCCGGGCGAGAGCGCTTCCCCTTTGGCGAAGCACCTCAGCAAGCCTATAACCTGAGTCTGTATGATCTGGATGCCATGTTCTCGGCCCACAAAGTTTCGGCCCGCTCCGGGGAAAAAACCGAATTCCGCGTCTTTCTGCTGGGGGATTCCTCGGTCTGGGGTACGTTGCTCAAGCCAGAAGAAACTCTGGCCGGGCGCTTGAATGCAGCAGCGCTGACCTGCAACGGCCTGCCAGTGAAATTCTATAACCTCGGTTACCCCACCATCTCGCTCACCAAAGACCTGATGGTGCTGCACCGCGCCATGCGCTACCAGCCGGACCTGATCCTGTGGCTGACCACCCTGGAGGCTTTCCCGCTCGAGAAGCAGCTGGCATCCCCCCTGGCGCTCAACAATCCCGAGCGCATCCAGCCCCTGCTGGAGCACTATGAGCTGCCCCTCGCGGTCACACCCATGCAGCAGGATTTCTGGTCGCACACACTCTGGGGTCAGCGCCGGGCGATCGCCGATTGGCTGCGGCTGCAGGCGTATGGTGTGATGTGGGCCGCCACCGGCGTGGATCAATATTATGGCGACTACGAACCCGCCGCCTGGGACCTATCTGCCGACCAGAACTACTACGATTTCTCCCCAAATCATCTGCCGGCTGAGCAGCTGCTCTGGCAGGCACTCCTGGCAGCGCGCGACCTGGCTGGTGAGACCCCGCTCTGGATCGTCAACGAACCGATCATGATCAGCACCGGTGAGAACAGCGCCACACGCTACAACTACTTCTACCCGCGTTGGGCATACGATCAGTACCGCACAGAGCTGTCACAGCGCACCCAGCAGCTCGCCATCCCCACCATCGACGCCTGGGACTGGATCGACCCGCATCAATTCACCAACTCCGCCATCCACCTCACAGCAGAGGGTGAGCAGGAATTTGCCCGGAGGCTGGCGGAGGAGATTCTCACAGGTCTTTGTCCATAACCTGGCACTGAATTGTTTATCTTTTCACCCGGGCGAAAGTATAAGGAATCCAGCTATCTGTTTCAAAAATCACACTTATCTTTCCCAGATCAATCCAATCGTCTATTAAGACTTCAATATCACCAGAAACGTTGCTTGGATACAAAACATATTGGGTTTCTGCTGCTTCTAAATTATTTCTAATTTCATTTACATTTTGAAATAGTATTGCTTTTTGAGTCTTCTCAAACCCGGGTAAGTAATTCACAGGATAGTTGGTAAGAATTTTCCCCTGGACGGGCCCATTGGAAAAATAATCATATAATTTCCCATTAAGTTCACTACTGAATATCATTTTTTGTTTTTCAATCTGGTTTGCAAACAAAATCTCATCAGACCAAATGAAACTTAATCCGATGGCGAATAATAACGAAATTAACAAGAGAATTGACACAGGAATTTTGTATAAAGGAAGTTTTTCCATTTTTTTCAAAACCCAAAAGATTGCGCCAACAAGACCTGAACAAAATAAAATTGCTATGAAAGGATAAATCATTGTTAAATTTCGTGAGTCGTAACTGGCATAGGCAGCCCACAATGCAACATAAGGGATTGTTATCAGCAGGGCGATAATTCTCCAAAACTTTTCCATGAAAAATAAACCAGGGATGATGAATAGAACAACATACAAGTATTTCCCCAAACTCATTAATCCCGGGATTAAATTAGCAAACAATGATTGATTATTATGAGCCCGGTTTGTATCTTGCAGTGCTCCTAGCAAATGGGTTTGATCTGTTCCAATGAGGAACTGAATTCCTTTCAACAAGTACCAGGGAATGATGATTAATCCCATCATAATCAATAAAAATAGGATTTGTTTTTTATAAAGTTTGAAAATGCCAGCTAGATCTTTTCGAACCACGAACAATAATGTGATCAAAATAATACCGAATAAGGCAAAAAATCCTGGTTGTTTTATAACGACTGCTCCGGAAACAAAAATAAAAGAAAGAAACAGATATCGCAATCGATCATCCAGCTTCTCACTTTTATAGGCTAAAAACAACATGATGAAGGAGAGCAGAGCAAAAAAGGTCAATGAAAAATCCACATACCCGGCTGCAATAAATTCTGCTGAGAATTTTTTGATGATCAAGCGTGTGAGTTCGATGGCTAAAAAGAAAGCCGGGTTTCTTGTTTCGAATCCTAACCCTAACAACATCAGGAAAATTAAAAGTGGAAAAAGTGGCATGATCGCTTTTGAGAAGAATTGGATTTCTGTCGTTCCGATGAATTGGTAGATGAGTGCCCAATTAGCGGGGATCAATTGAGGATAATCCTGTGTGCTATACGGAAAATGATTGGAGGCCCAGTCAACTGCCCAGCGATTCCATGAAACAACAGCATCCCAGGTATTAAAGACTTCACCGAGGTTATAGCGAAAGAATCTGAAAATCCATTCAATAGCGATTAAACCAATGATCAGACTTGCTAACATCAATCCATATTTGACTACTTTGATTAAGGCATTCTCATCGTTTTCAACCGTTGGGAAAAGGGAAACAATCGAATGCGCGATGGAATTCCAAAGCTTTTGAAAAAACTGTCCAATATTAAAATTTAATAGCGCCTGCCGATACAGGTATAAAAGAACGAACATTTCAATAATGAATAAGAAAATGACAATCCATCGAATAAAAATGCCTAATGTGGTCAGCAGAAAAACAATTAAATAATTAGTTATCAGACTGAAAGCGACAATGGAAGCTATTAAAAAGAAAAAATTGCGTGGATATTGAATAAATTTTTTGATAATGAGCCCGGGGAAAAAAAGAGTTTGAAATATACCAAGAACGCCCAAAGTGAACATACATGTCTCCTGTTGATTGATAATAATAGTTTATCAGTTTTTGAATTTATCAATCAACTTCACTGACAAGAAATTATCGTATCATCTCAATAAAAGGGGGTTAGCGTGTTTTTTGTCAGAATAATAATTGCCAAAGGTAAAATGTCGTAGATGCCGGTTTTTACCAGATAAATAATTTTATAATAACCACTGGGCTGATATAATACTTCAGAATAAACACAACCTTATGAACCAAAAATTATTTTGCATGTTTCGGTTATTTACGACAAACGCTGGCTGGAAGTTAATCTCTATCCTTTGTTTGTCTGCCTTGATTCTCACTTCATGCCAGACTTCCTCTCTGCCAGCAACAACTCCCATTCATGCTGAAGGTCCCGATATCCCTGTGAATCAGGTTGCCCCAACGCAGGCAGAAATGGCAACTCCAATGGGCACCGCTGTGATGGGCGAGACACCAGTTGAAAAACTCACGACGATTGACAAAACAGCCCTGCCACCAGCAGCCGAACCGACCTCCCATCCCACCTTGAATCCGGACGATTGGCAGACCTTGCCCGTTATCCCGACCGAAATCAGCCAGCGGGCACGGGAGATTTATCAGCAGGGGCTGGCGATGGGTAATGACCCCACGCATTTCTCCAAACTGGGTGATTGCCAGAATATCACCACCTACTTTCTGGCGATCTACGACAACCCGGATTTATACACCCTGGGTGAGAAATACCAGGATTTGCAAGAAACCATCGATTATTTTGAAGGCTCCTGGTCGCGTGAGAGCAAAGCGGTCAAAGGTGGCTTTAACGTTGCTTCGGTCTTCAACCCCATCTTCAGCGACCGTGCGGTCTGTGAGAAAAATGAGACGCCACTGGATTGTGAATTGCGCCTGCATAAACCCGCGATCGTCCTGATCAGCATGGAAGAATGGTGGAATGGCGATGTTGGCAAGTACGAGAATTATCTGCGCAAGATCGTGGAAACGGTCATCGCGCATGGCGCTGTGCCGGTGTTAGCCACCAAGGCTGATAACCTGGAAGGTGGGCATGCCATCAACACAGCCATTGTCCGTCTGGCATATGAGTATGAATTACCGCTCTGGAATTTCTGGCTGGCGGTGCAACCAATCACAGCGCATGGCCTGCAAAAAGACGGTTTTCACCTGACGCATGGCATCAACGATTTCAGCAGCTCGATCCAGCTCAAGCGCGGTTGGGTGCAACGCAACCTGACCGCTCTGCAGGTGCTGGATGCTGTTTCGAAAGGGCTGAAGAATCCATGAAGCGCTTCTGGTCCGGGATCGTTTTGCTGAGCATGATTCTGACGGTTGGCTCCTCGCTGGTGAAATTGAATGTTGATTCTGGTAAGGGCGGGCAGTTGTCTTTCAGCCAGCCAACATTCAATATAACCACGCCAACGACCACCGCTTCACCCACCCATGTGCCCACGCAAACCCAAACCGCGTTTTTACCCAGCACGCCGTTCCCCTCCGCTACCCCAATCCCATCGGCTACCGCCAGCCTCACTCCCGATCCAAACCTGACCTTTTACGGTCCCGGACCGGTGATGGCCCCCATCCTGATGTATCACCGGGTGCTGCCCTATGCATCAGGCTCCGAATATGTGGTCACGACCGAGCAATTCAAGCGCCAGATGCAATGGCTGCAGGAACAGGGCTACCAGACCATTACAGTGGCTGATCTGGTGGAGGCAGTCCGGGTTGGCAAGTACCTTCCGCACAAGCCGATCATTCTTACTTTCGACGATGGCTACCGGGATGTTTACCAAAACGCCTATCCGATTTTGCAGGCAGCCGGTTACACAGCCACCATGTATCTGATTGAGAAATCATTGAATGAAGGCGGCAATCTGACCGATGCCATCATCGAGGAATTATCCGAAGCGGGCTGGGAGTTCGGCAACCATTCGGCTACACACGCGTATTTACCCACCAGCAAGAACATGGTGGATGAAGTTTGCACTTCCCGCACCCGGCTGGTCGAAAAATATGGTCTTCCCTTTGACAGTTTTGCTTATCCGTACGCCACCAGGGACGAGAAATCCATCCAGGCTGTTATTGATTGTGGCTACACATCCGGGGCTGGCAATGGCAGCTTTACCATTCATGTGGAGGAGCGCCTTTTCTTTCTGAGCCGGCGGGAGATAAAAAGCTACTTCGACCTGCAACGTTTTATCACCACGGTGACGGACGTGCGCTAGATTCTCAGAAAGAAAAAACCCAGATCTGATGAGCTGGGCTTTTTCTGAATTCGGGTCCCTTGAAATAACAGCGAATAGTGATTGATCTTAATTTAAGATGAGTGGTAAGAAGATCTTAATAACGACATCTTCAAGTGTAATATCTACCCCATTTACCGTATTTCCACCGATGATGATTACTGCTTTGGGATTTCCATCTCCATCCGCATACCATGCGAATGGCTCACCCGGGTCAGGTGCGCCACCTGAGTCATCTGCATCGATGAAAGCGCTGATGTAGTAGGTCCCATCCGGGACGCCTGCGAAAGAGTAAGGATCGCCGCTGGTTTTACTGATACTGACAAGTGGCGGATCATTCACCGCACTATGCAGCCCAATCTCTATATCATGTCCTGTGTAGCTCGTGCCTGTGTATGTTGCGGTGCCATTAATTAAGCCGCCTCCTGTGACAGTGATTGTAATACTTTCTGAATCGCTGATAATATCCCACCTAAGGGAAGCGGGTAGAGATGGCAGGGAACGGGTTTCAAACTCGCCGGAGAGAGAGCTTGCGCTAACAATCTCAAATGAATCCCCATATTGAGGCACATAGGAATCCATAAAGCTCACATCTAAGGTTCCATCTAAGAATGCATTACCGGCCACCTGTAACTGGTCGAACTCACTGGCAGGATTTGTACCAACTAATTCAATTTCAAGCAGTCCAGATGCTTCCTGGGTGTAATCTCCTTCGATGGAAATGATACCTGGCGAATTACCTGGGCTGACGATACCACCATTGACCAGGTTGCTGCTTAATGTACCTGACCCAACCAGTAATGAACCATCCGCGAGTGTCAGAGTATCGCCAGGATTGAGTGTTCCGTCCCCTAGATTAATGGTAGTGCCATTTCCTGAAGTTAAATTTTCAGTAAAGATCAATTCTCCTGAATGGACTTCCACCTCGCCATTATTGACAAAATTGGTGCTAATGGTAGTAATGGTACTGGCGGTTTTTTTTGTAAACATTCCATTGTTGGTGAAGGTGCCTGTAGTTCCTCCACTCATAGTTGTAGTATTCGTTGCATTAAAATTTTCATTATTGGTGAAGGTCGCATCATTTGAGAGAACAAGGCTGCCAGCATCCCAATAGGCAGTGGTGTGATTGATTAAATCATGGCCATCCAGATAATGTGTGGTAATCCAGAGTCTAAATAATGAAGTTGCAGCAACTTCTGTCGTCCCTGTTCCCTTAAGGGTGCCACCCCGCCAATCAAAGTTATCTAAAATTTCAAGGGAATCGTCATTTTGCACCACGCCGGTTCCACCAAGTCTCAATGTTTTAATTCGATAGTCATTCGGGTTATCTGAAAATATAACTTCACCATTATAGCTAGAAAGTTGACCGAGGTAATTGATTTCTGAAGATGATTGGAATGTAAAAATAGTCCCATCATCGATTAGTAAATCAGATTCATGAATAAAACTATAAACACCATTGAAGTTGGCCTCAAATCCATTGATTAATACTGTGGGAAAATCAATTAATGAATCTTCTTCGAAAGTGAGCGTCAGGCCGGGGAAACCATCTGCATTAAAGCCAAGATATGTGTCTGTAGCTCCTAAAAAATCTCCCGTATGTGTTCCACCTTTTTTAATAACAATACCACCAGCATCAATCTGAACTGTGCCGTTATTATCAAAATCGGAATTGATAGAAATATTAGAGTAGCTATTTCCTGTCAGGTGAATTGTTCCAGCATTCGTAAGTGTTGTTGAATAAATTGTTAGATTAGCTTCACCATAGGGTGACCCAATATTGTCAGATGTTAACGTCCCGTTGTTCGTAATTGTTGTTGCTCCAATACCGGTATGTCCATGCATCACAACTGAACCACCAGCATCAATCGTGATGGTATCTGCGTTGATCCCACCATACATGTTTACGCTTACTAAACCACCATCCATAATCGTTAATGATCTAACGGTGATTGCTTCACTGGGTATCGAAAAAATTGGATCTCTGGTTGTGTCTGGGATAATGGCATCATCTGTATCGTTTGGCACCCTGGGACTGCCATTTAAAGGCGTACAATCTGACCAATTTCCGATGGTATTCCAATCGGAGCTCACCAACCCATTCCATGTACAACTCAGGTCAGCTTTTACACTTGTCGTTTGCTGTCCAAACAAAGTAAAACAAAATATTACAATAACCAAAAACCTAAATATGAATAAAAATTTATTTTTCATTTCAACTCCTTTAAATCCTAAATGTTTTTCCTCGTCCCATCTTCGTCTTCAACTGGCAGGCAAATACTGTTCAGAATTTCCTGTAATTGATGCATGGTAGAAAAATAATGTTTTTCTTTTCCGTTAACCAATTCAATCTCACCCCGTAAGTGGGGTGAATCGGCTCGTAAATTTTCTTTCCATATCCGGACGACAAAAATGATCGTCTTACGTTCCAGTTGAGATTGCATACTCTCTACGCCAAAAATCTGGCTTTCCTTTCCCCCAATAGTTTACTGAAACCGCCTTACAGTTAACTTACAATTTTATTGCGGGGTGAGATGTGCCTGCGCTGGTTAGCAGAATGATGATTCCCCCAATGCCAACCGCTAGAAATGGAAACAGCAATGCCTGTTGCAATCCGATTTGATCGGAAAGGATGCCAACCAGTCCAGTCGCCGGGGCGGCTCCTAAAATCTGGGTGGTCAATCCGAAAGCTGCCTGTGTGGTTGCCAGACGATCTTTGCTGACTGCTTCCTGTACCAATACCAATAATGGGCTGACAGGGAGGGTAAAACTGATGGAAGCCAGAAAGAAAAAACCAATCGAGATTTCAATTTCCGTACTCAAAAGTCCGATAAAACCAAATACCATTGCTGCCAGTAAGCCGACAAATGCGATGCGATACCGAAAATTTTTGATGGTGACGCTAAAATGATCACTTAGAAACCCTCCCAGCAAAGTCCCAAAAATACTGGCAAGAATAATCATTCCTCCGGTGATCAATCCAGCCCGGGTCAGAGTAAGGTCGTATTGACGAGTTAGATAGGTGGGCAGCCAGGAAACCAGGGCGGTGGACGCAAATACGCCTAAGGAACCTCCGATAAAGACCCCGGGTAATGGTTTTCTCATCAAGAATGTTAATTCTGATAAATGATTTTTTTCAGATGACTCTTTGGGTTCTTTTTTTTCATGTCTGGATTTACCTGGGAGTAGAAAAAGAGCACCGGTGGCAATCAATCCCAAAATTCCCGGGATGATAAAAACCCAGCGCCAGCCAAAGTTCTCACCGACCGCCCCGGCATAGATAATCCCCAGACCAGAGCCAATATAGAGGGCTATCGAATAGATTGCCAGGAAAATGCCGCGCTTTTTGTGTGGGCTGACCTTGCCTAAATAGGCCAGATCCAGGGGGCCATTGGCTCCATCCATTAATCCCACACCTAACCGTAATGCCAGGAACGTCAAAAAATTTCCTGCCCAGGCCGAAGCAATGGTGAACAATGACCACAAGAATACCATCGGTTGTAAAATTTTCAGCACACCTTTGCGATCAGCTAACCAGCCCGCTGGTAAAGTGATCAGTGTACGACCGACCGTAAATAAGGAAACCGCCAATCCTAATTGTGCATCACTCAACCCCCATTCCAGCTTGAGTAAGGGGAAAATCGTTACCAGTGCACGCCGATCGATCTGGTTGATGAGATTGAGGGATGAAAGGATCAGCAGTGCTAAGATGGCATGTTTTCTATGCAGGTTTGTATTTGATGTCGGCCTATCCATGCTTATTTATTTTCATAAGAGGTTGAGGTATTTTGAGGAAATAATTTTCGGGTGGCCTGGTGTTCAAATTTTGCCCCAATCGCTTCAAACAGGCTGAGCGCTTGAGTGAGATCTTTCAACACCTCATTTTTGTCCTTCTGGCAGGCAGACCGAACACGCAACGATAGTCCCTTTTCGAAGGGAGCTTCAATTCGATCCGCAACCCGGACAGATTCGTCTACCAAAGCAAATGCTTGATCCACCTGGCCATTTTTTATTTTGATTTGCCCCAAAATGCGTAATGTCTGACACAATTCTCTTTGTAAACCACATGAAACACTAATCTGCCGGGCTTCGCTGGCTGATGTGAATGCCTGGTCAATCTGCCCCAGCATTGCTTGAAGTTGAGCCAACAGAAATAAAGCTTGTGCAGTAATCGGATCTGATTTTTGATATCGTGCCATCTGAACAATACTTTCAATCGTTTGTAGTTCTGATGTGATGTTTTGTTGGGAAAGAGCGATGTTTGTTTGTAAAAAATGTGCCTGGGTAAAGCGTAAGATGTCCAGCTTTTGCTCGACCAAAGCCAGTACTTTTTTGGATTTTTCCATGGCAAGATTTAAATCACCGCATTCGAAAGCAATTTTACCCAATCCAATCAGACTCTCACCCTGCAAACGGAGATCATCCGCTTTGGAGGCTGATTTATAACATTGCTGATAATATTCCCTGGCTTTTGGATAATCGCCCAGATTATAAAAAGATTCCCCTAAAGATGCTTTGATTACCATCTTAATATTGGCATCCTGGGTGATGGTTGGCACCAGCGACAGATTTTTTTGTGCAAAATGGATACTGGCTCTATAATTTCCCCATTGGTTATGGGCCCGCATTAACAGCGTGTAAGCCCGATTACAAATCCAGCCGGGTGGCTGTTTGCCTTGCCCTACTAGTTGACGGGCTACCCGCCAGCCTTTGGCGTTATAGTTGCGGGTTTCTTTTGGATTGCCCAGGAGCAGGTACACAAAACTTTGTGACCAGAACAACAATGGCAATGCCCAGGAAAGCCCTTCTTCTGCAATGGAGGTCTCAGCAGCCTGCGATAATTCTTCATAGGTTGTCAGTGGGTTTCCCTGTAGTACCTGCAATTGGAAAATCTGATACAGAGCCGCTTGTTTGATTTCCCCCTTGAGTAGTGGCAGGGCAATGCGATAATGTTTGATTGCCTGTGTATGATCACCCGTTAATCGCAATGCTTCGGCTAGACCAAAATTTGATTGTTCTAATAAATCGGAATTCTGAGTTTCATTCTGGATTGCGTACCATTCTATTGCATTTTGAAAATGTGGAATGGCTTGCTGTGGTGCGTATAATTGCGCAGCATATTGCCCGGCCAACAGCGAAAAATGGGCAGCCTGGTCATATACAGCTGCACGTGAAAAATGCAGGGCTAAGGTGCCTGCGTATGGCAAGCTGTTTTGACCATGCTTGATCATTGATTCCGCTACGCTGCGGTGGTAAGATTTTTTACGGGGCTGAGGGATGGTCTGGTAAATGACATCTTGATAGATGGCATGCGAAAAACACAATTCCGCGGTGCCGATGGTTCTGGGTTCGATGACGATTCCGCGGTTGATCAGTTTATCGGTATGGTTGATTAAAAAAGCGATCTCCAGCGATAACACATCCTCTAAAATTTCATAATCAATTTCGCCACCTGCTACAGCGAGCACATCCAAAATTCGTTTTTCTTCTGCTGTCGTTTTTTTCAAACGCAGTGAGATCATATCTCCCAATGAGTGCTGTATTTCGAATTTAATATCACCGGTTTGTTCCCATTGATCTTCGAAATTAACAAACAGCATTCCCGCTTCAAATAATTGCTGCAGGGTACTGATGGTAAATAATGGATTACCATTTGTAATGGAATACAAAGCTGTTCCCAGTTCCGGCAGTAGCTCAGCGCCTAATTTTTCCAGAAATACCTCTAAATCCTGCTTTTGCCAGCGGGATAAATGGAGGGATGATATCTCTCTGGTATAACGATTCACAAAATTGTTAAATTGTACTGAATAATTTTCAGTTTCAGTTGGAGCAGAAAACAAAAGGTGAAATTTTCCAACCAGTCCAGGAAATATGGACAGTGAGGCAGGGTCTACCAGGTGAATATCATCGACCCATAAAATCACTTGGGTAGTTCGTTTAATCAGGAGTATATCCACAATCGCTTCTGCAATTTGATGATGGTGTGAGGATAATTTTGTATCATCGTATTTTTCTGCCGTTAAATTTTCATCAGATAAAAGATGGGCAATCGTCTCGCGTGTTTGTGTTTGTAACCCATCCGTGTTGAAAATTTGTGGATATTGTCTGAAAGCCGAGATCCACAGCGCATAGGGTTGACTGTCTTTCTGGTTGGGCTGTAATTTCAGCACAGTCGCATTACTTTTTTGATAGCCTTTTGTGAATTCTTCTATCAGCCGTGTTTTTCCAATCCCGGTTTCGCCTTGAATCCAAACCGTGCTGGGTTCGGAGGTGTCAAATTGATGAACTAACCAGGAATATTCAATGTCCCGCCCTACAAACGGGGTTTCACTCAGTGAGTAGGGCACCTCATATAATTGGCCAGTATAAACCGGCGTGGGATAATCAAAGGTCGTGCCTCTTCCGCCCAGAAGCTCACCCGATCGGATCCGTTTCGCCAAATTGATCAATGCAATGTCCGGTAAGACAGCCATTTCCTTGTACAAAAAATCTTTACATTGCTGAAATATCTCCAAGGATTTCGCTTTTTCACCCAAAAAATAATAGTACAGCATTAACCTGAAAAAAGTGGATTCGCGATAGGAATCAAGTGCTAATATTTTGCGACTGATATCGATGGCGTGCCGGTAACGGCCGGTCTGGGCATAGGCTTCTGCCATTTCTGTTAAAACCACCAGGTATCGATCCCGCAGCCTTTCTCTTTCACTGATGGTCCAATCCTCATATAGATCTTCTATCAGATAATCAGCCCGGTAAATCACAGCTGCTTTCTGAAATAATTGAATGGCCGCGTTGTAATCTTTAATTTCCAGATATTTTCTACCCTTGTTGGCGATCTTTTCAAAGTCTTCGACGTCAATCCAACTATGATTTTCATCAGCATTGAATACATATCCTTGGCCACAGGTTTGAATGATATTGTGCAGACCGCTGGATTTGAAAATTTTCCGTAACTGACTGATGCGAACATATAGATGCTGGTTGCCAATCTCAGGATCTTTATCCGGCCAGATATGCTCAATGATCTGGCTGCCTGGCACTGGTGTTCCGCGTTTGGCAACCAATAGCTTTAAAATTGTACGCAACTGGCGGCTTTGCCAAAGCTGGCTGTCTATTTTTTTGCCATTGATGAGGAGTTCGAAATTGCCGAACAAAAAAATTTGTATTGTGCTCATGAGAGATACTTTGTCATGTTATTGATTATTTTAAGTATGCCTCAACTATCGATAAAAAGTCAAACCACTTCGTGCATTTTTATAAAACCAAAATAATCTGATAAAATGATGACATCATTGATTCGTCGGAGGCAGCATGTCACAGGAAATGATTACTATACTGGCACAAAAAATAGCCCAGACCATTCTTAAACAACCCAATCGCAGCATAGAAGCAGATGAGGCGCTCTTATCCAGTGGTTTGATTGATTCCTTCAGCCTGGTTGACCTGGCTTTGTTGGTGGAAGATGAGTTCGGTGTAGTAATTGATGACACCGAGTTAAATCCGGATAGCTTTGATACGCTGGAGCAACTGGTTGCCTTAATCCAATCCAAACAATAGGAGTACAATTGACAACTTTCTCACAGGTGCTTCAAAGCGCTTATCAAAACCAACCGGATCATGTCATCATTACTGTACAACAGGCAGGTGCTCCCGATCTCTCCATCACGTACAAAGAACTGGTGGAGGGGGCTGCCGGATATGCCAAAACTTTCACCCAGCAGGGTATTCAACCAGGTGAGGTGGTGATTTTGATCCTCCAGCACGGCATCGATCTGGTGTACGCCTTTTGGGGAGCGGTTTTGCAGGGGGCTATTCCTGCCATCATGCCCTACCTGACCGAAAAACTTCTCCCGGAACGCTATCGTCATGATCTGGAAGCGCTCATTGCTGTTACCCAACCAACTGCGATTTTGACCTACCCCGAATTTGAAACGGAGGTGCGCCCGGCCCTCAAACCAGGTGACTCAGTCAGGGCTTTAATTCTGAGTGACTCAATTGAAGCGCCCGGTGCACCAGATTTTACCCACCTGGCTGGGTTGCAACGCGATCCCGAGGACATTGTGCTTTTACAGCACTCCTCCGGTACCACCGGCCTGCAGAAAGGGGTGGCACTCTCGCATCAGGCGGTTTTCCATCAACTCGAGAACCTCGGATCGGCATTGGAGCTTTGCCCCAAGGATGTGGTCGTTTCCTGGTTGCCACTTTATCATGATATGGGGTTGATTGCCGGGTTTATTTTGCCGATTCTGACCGGGACACCCCTGGTATTGCTCTCTCCCTTCGACTGGGTCAAAGCACCCCAACGGCTTTTCCAGGCTGTCTCACAATACAAGGGCACCCTGGTTTGGCTGCCTAATTTTGCCTACTATTTCTGCGCTCAAAAAATCCGTGAGCGCCACATGCAAGGGGTTGATCTTTCCAGCTTGCGGGCAGTCATCAATTGTTCGGAACCGGTACGGGATGATGGGCATCAGATCTTCCTCGAGAAATTCAAGCCGTATGGTTTTTCAGAGAATGCGCTGGCTGTCAGTTATGCCATGGCGGAAAATGTGTTCGCCGTAACCCAAACCAGAATTGGCGAGCCATTGTACATTGAGGATATCGACCGGGACCGGTTGCAAACACAGAAGTTCGCCTTACCGGCTTTGGCTGGCCAGGCTGCTGTGCGCATGGTCTCCTGTGGAAAACCGATCGCCAATGTGGAAGTGAAAATTGTTGATCTGAACGGGAACATGCTCAAGGATCGTCGAGTAGGGGAGGTGGCTGTCCAATCCAATTGCATGTTGACGGAATATTACCACCGGCCCGATGCCACCGCGGAGACGTTGCTGGAAGATGGCTTCTTTTTGACCGGTGACTATGGTTACATGGTGGGAGCGGAGTTATTTATCACCGGTAGAAAGAAAGATTTGATCATTGTGGGTGGTAAGAATGTCTACCCAATGGATATCGAGCAGCTGGCGATGGAAGTGGATGGCGTCCATCCCGGCCGTGTAAGTGTCTTTGGCATTTATGATGAAGGGAAAGGCACCGAAAATGTGATTTTGGTCGCGGAAGTTGATACTGAAGACGAAGCGGAGCGTCAACACATCAGCGATCAGATCCGGGCGGTGGTAACACGTGGTTCTGCCATCGCATTGCGACACGTCTACCTGGTTGATCCTGGCTGGATGGTGAAAACCTCGAGCGGCAAGAATTCGCGCTATGCCAATCGGGAACGCTATTTGCAGGAAATGCCAGAAGAGAAAAACGGTTGATTTAATTTCATTTTAAGCGGACTTCAGCTACAATAATCATAATCACATTCAGCGAAGGGACCCGCCTTGTTCGATTACCCCAAAAAGAAATCCTCACAAAACCAGCAGGATCTGGATGTAGAGACCTATTTTCAGGAGCTGCAGTTTATTGATCATCGCAAAAAGCATTGGAGTAAACAGAACGAAGAAGACCCCTTGCAGGTAGTGGTCTTCTGGGTTTTGATTCCCATCTTTCTGGCTTCGCTGTCCACCACGTTCATCATCATTTTCTCGATGTTGTTTGAATAGCCATTACTTGCGGATATAAATTAACATCCCTTCACTACCATAGATATCGCTGGGGATCAGTGCCAGCAAGTCATATTGCTCAATGAAGCGCGGATCCTGAAATAATCCCAGGCGCCCATACACTTCCATCAGAATGACCAGTTCCGGCTGCTCAGCGATGATCAGATCGGGAGCGACGGCATAGTTGGTGACATAATATTTTTCATCCAGGGGGTAATAAGGCAGGGCTTCCTGTGAGTTGAGGCCGACCGTATCCAGAATGCGCGCCTGCGTGTAGTATCCGAGCACACCCACATCACCAGCCGCCAGAGTGGTGTCCGGAGTCAGAAAGGGCTGCACAATTTGGGCTGCTTTATGGTAGAGCAACTCCAGTTGGTACCAGGCCATCCCCGGCGCCGGACGATCGAGTCCATGGTCCGGATGTATCTCCCAATTGCACAAGAGATTGGCAAAGGGGATCAGGGTAATTAAAATGACCAGCAGGGTGGACTGAATAAATTTGGGTATCTTTAATTTTGGCCATGAGAAAACAGAGGAGAAGAACTCCTGTACGCCTGCCAGGATCCCAATGAACAGGAAGGGTAAGGGTGGCGTGAGATACCAACGGAAGATGAGCGGGTTGGCAACGGCGAATACCAGCAGATACAACCAGGGATAGAGCATGATCGTGAGACTGCGGGTGTTCCGTTTGAAAAATGAGCGTGCTCCGATAAAATATAGGAATGGATACAGCAACAGACCGGATCCCACCGCAAAGGCAGCTCCAAACCAGCGATCTGCCATAAAAGGGGTGGCATAATGCTGCAATAACCGGATCAGGCCTTCCTCCGGTCCCAGGCGATAGGCTCCCAGTTTGGCTTGCACCGAATGCGGGATGGGGGATCCGAATTGCCAGGTCGCGAAGCTATACCATATTAAAGGAAGGAGCAGGAGCGCCAGCACGTCCTGCCAGCGCAGTTTGGATTGTTTGCGAAGGATGCGAATGAAATGATCCAGCGCTATTGGCCCCACCAGTAAGAGTGTATCGGGGCGGGTGAGCAGAGCCAGGCTAGCCAGAAATGCAGCGGCTGTAACGCGCCCCTCCAGATAATAATACGACATCCCAACCAGCAATAAGACCACCACACTGGTTTCAAGCCCCCCAATGGCAAACGTGACAGAGAACGGCGTGATACACCAGGCCAACGCTGCTCCAAATCCGGCTAAATTCTTTTTAAAATGCCGGCCAATCATGTATAGCAAAACCGCTGTTAAACCATCTGCCAGCGCATTGACCAGCATGGCCAGATCCGGGAAAGGTGCCTGTGTACCACCGCTGACAGATCCCAATACCACCATGATCAAAGTGTACAGGGGTGTCGTGGTGCCTAAGACCGGATCACCAGGATTATAGACGAAACCTTCCCCCGCCAGAATATTCTGGGCATAACGAAAGGTGATGTAAGAATCATCAATCGTGCGTGCACCCGGGATCATACGCGCGCTGAATGCCAGCAAAAAGAGGAATAAAGGTAGCAGTCGGATGAGTTTTTTCATGAGATGGGTTAATTATAGAGGAGATGGTTGAAAGCTGAAAGCGGAAAGAGGAAAGTAGGGGCAGCGGCTTGTCCCTGCCTTGGTTCGGGTAAGGATAAACCATTACCCCTACAATACCAACCTGGTTTGGGGTAAGGATAAACCATTACCCCTACGATCCCACCCCGGTTCAGGGTAAGGATAAACCATTACCCCTACAACCCCACCCCGGTTCGGGGTAAGGATAAACCATTACCCCTACTTGTCCCTGCCTTGGTTCGGGGTAAGGATAAACCATTACCCATACGATACCACATCCGGTGATTGATGGTCCGGATGGAATTCATTCGGTTTGAATCTGACAGATCCAGGTTATAACAAGGGGCGTGGGATGCCAACCCTTCTCATTCACCCAGCAAATCAAGGACAACATCCCGCACCCAATAGGGGTGTTGCCCTTGATGGGAAAGTCTCCGGACCCCGTCCAGATGATTCCCCAGGGTAACAATTGCTGGTTCCTCCCCCTGATTTTTAACCTGTCCCAACCCCACTGTGGAAAGCAGTCCATTACAAAGGCAGCGACGAGATTCGGTGTTGTGGGGTAAACCGCGTTTTTTTACAAAACTCTCAATTGGTGCGGCAGAACAGCGATGGAATAACCTGCGTTGACCATTGGCATCCGGTTTACTTAAACCCCTTTGTTGCAAGAGACCAATATCGCAAAGCCTGGGACGGGCGGCATACACCGCGTCATCTGCCAGGGTGCCATCCAATTGAGCAACTTTAAAAGGGAAACCGGTGGGAGAAAACAGGGTGGTCCGCACCAAAGCCGCATCTTCTGTACCTTTCTTGATCTCATTCAGGATGGCTGTTCGATAGGCAGGTTTCATTCCGGATTCCTCGGTAAGGGCAAAAACTGAACCTACCTGAACCCCCGTCGCGCCTGAGCTCAGCGCCCCCTTGATTTTTTCGCGGCTTCCATAGCCACCCGCTAACCAGAAGGGTGCGCCGATTTGTCGGATGGCGTCCAGGTCCGGCTCGTCCGCATCGCTGTATATGGGTTGTCCCAGTTCATCTACTTTCAATGGCCCCTGAGGTCCGGCGTTATGACCGCCAGCCGTATGATGTTCGATAATGAAACCATCGGGTGGTTGGCTTTGACTGTTGGCCAATATTTGCACCAGACCTTGTAGGGATGCAATGGCCAGGATTGCTGGTCGATGAAGGGGCTGGTGTGTAAATTTCCCATCTGCTACTTGTTTGGGATCAAACGGAACGAAAAAATCTTCACCAGGTTCACGATACAAAACCTGAATATCAATTCTGACCAGTTCATGATTAACCAATTGAGAACAGATCGCTGCCAAACCATCCGGGTTCCCAGCCCCGATGATGACCCCATCTACATTGGCAAGCATGGCACCGTACATCGTGTATACCAGTGGTAATTCCACTTTTTTTAAGAAGTTTATAAAAACATTTCCGTTATGGCCCTCTTTTGCCAACCACACCTCTGCGAAACCGGTTGCAATCAAAAGTTCAATGTTGTCCATGTCCAGCGCAAGTCTGACGTGCTCCTCTGGTTGAGATGGCAACGGGATCAAATCACTGCCATCCAGAGCCCGAACTAGTTGCTGGGGAGGGTTCTTGAAATGACTTGTTGGCGCTTTTCCCCCTTCAATAAAATAGTGATCGAGGATCTTTTGACCAATACCGGTTTGGAACTGCTCATCAAATGCTTTGAACGCTCGGCGGACGTGTCCACCGGGGTCACCCAGTTGTAGCAGGCGAACATAGACCCAATCTAACCCTGTCCCCGAGACTGTTCCAGCGGTCATGCCTGGCTTTTCCATTGCAACGGCTTTTGCCAGCCGCCAGTTTGATACATAAACCCCCATCCCACCTTGAATGAGCCTGATATTCTTCAGAAAATCCATGAGCACCTCTCATCAGAGCGTAATTCACTACTGCCTATTGATCTATATTAATGAGGAATTGGTAGTGGTTACTTTCTTCCTGAAAAACGGTTACCTGTCAGCAAGTGTTAGCTGGATCAGGTAGAACCGCCAAATTTATTAAGATGTTAGTTATAACCCCATTTTCTGGTATTCGTTGTGGTAAGAGGAGGAAATGAAGGAAAGGATGGTTATTGGCGGTGAAATGTGCTGTCAGGCATGGATAGTGACGGGCAAACATGGTATTGAGAGATTGATGGAAAGGGCAGGTGACGGACCTGCCCTGACATCAATTGCGGGCATATTATGGAAGTACCGCTGAAAAAACGTTGGAGATGATTACTTCCTGCGAGCAAGCGCTTTCAAATGACCAAAGATATCAAATGCGCTGATGATGACAATTGCAGCCAGTCCAACATAAATGGAGACCTGGATTCCCTGCTCTAATGCTGCCAGTTCAGACCCTAAATAGCCTGCCAGGGGTTGTAAATTCCAGACATTGGGGTCAAAAGCAAAGATGGTGAAGATGGCAATGCCTGCCAGGCTTAACAGCACAGTCAAAATCCGGGTTGTGGGTTGCCATTTGCGACGAATGAAAAGGTAGATATTCAGCGCCAGTGTAGCAATCAGCACTAAATTGATCCATAGTAGATATGGCTCAAAGGCTGCCTTATTAAAAATAACAAATATCCTGTCACTGCTGCTGACAAAGGATGAACTTTGATTGATGAATACCAGTCCCAGGGACAGGAAAAATGTTTCCACAATCAAGTCAAAAAGCTTGATCTTTTGCTGGGGATCGACTGCTTGTTCTAATATCTTCAGCGACCAACGCTCATCTTTTTCAATGACTTCTTCAGGGTTGTAGTGCTGGACTACCGCAAAGATAAGCGTAATGATTCCAATTGCGGTTAGCGATGCCTGCCAGATTTGAGCAATAATTCCCAGAAAGAGTTCCACCCCATTGTTATAAGCAGATAAATTGATGATATTGGCGACGGTTAGCCCAACAGCGATGCCGATCAGCGCGATTTTGATCACCAGCCAGTATGTGTCAATGTAGGCTGGACCAATCAGTCCGCGTGGTTGGTTCATGTAAGCTTCAGCTACTTTGCGGGGATGCCCCATGCTGCGGATCGCCGCTTCGAATTCTCCATCCGTATAGTCTTTTTTACCAAATTTTTCTTCAAGATAATCATATAGATTGACTTCAATATCTTTTAATATTTCATCTCGTGTCTGAGGTGATAAATGTTTGCCAATCGTGTAAAGATAGTTCGCGATCATTATTCTTCTCCTATTAATGTTTTCATTGTTTCCTGGAGGGACTTCCAGTGGATAATCAGCTCCGCTCGCACTGCCAACCCCAACCTGCTGATTTTGTAATATCGCCGTGGACGATTTTCTTCAAGTTGCCAGAGTGATTCCAATAAACCTTGTTTTTCAAGCCGCCGCAACAAAGGATACAATGTGTTTTGTTCAACCTCCATCCCCTGTGCTGAAAGTGTCTCGATCAAGGAATAACCGTACTGCGGTTCATCCAATTGAGTTAAAACCGCGAAAACCAAAATACCCCTGCGCATTTCCTGCTGAATGTTTTGAACAATTAATTCTGATTCTGTCATAAAAGCGTCTCCTTAGTTGACATTATAGTGTATATCACACTGTATTGTCAAGAGGCAATATTTTATATTTTGTATGAATCTAGGTGAGCATGATGACGATTAATTCGGATACCATTCCACCAAAGGGGGGCGGGTTGTTTGATTGTGGTATTCACAATTATTGCGTGAAAGAAGTAAGGCATAATGACGATTAACGTGGATACCATTCCATTGGCAGGGGGCTAATTCCAGGATCCATTATCAATTGAAATATTTTCGGGGGAAATTCACTCATAATATACCCTTGCGCATACATTCCTTTTTCTTGTGATATTTTTCCCAAGACGCTTGACTTTTACGCGATGACTCTATAGACTCAATGTATAATTAATCCCTAAGCAATATACATTGGAGGAAATATGAACCGTAAATTATTCATTGGTCTTTTTGTGCTGGTCTTTGTTCTGGCGGGTTGTCAGCCAGCCAGTGTACCGGAAGTGGAAGCGCCCGTGGAGGAACCACCTGTCGCAGAGCCGACCGCGCTGATGGAGGAACCCACAGCGGTACCAGAGCCCACTGCCATCCCGGAGCCAACCGAGGAAGTTTCTCAGGAGCCCATCTTAGAGTTGATCGGCCCGGACAGCACCATTTCTTTCAGTATGGCAGATCTGAAAGCATTACCGGCCACTGAAGGCATGGCTGGGATTAAAAGCAGCACCGGAAAAATCACTTTGCCCAATAAATTCAAGGGTGTAGCCTTACAGGATTTAGCTGATCTGGTGGGGGGGCTGAATGAAAGTATGGGAGTTAATATTGTCGCTGAGGATGGATACTCTTTGTCTTATTCTTACGATCAAATCCTGAATGGAACCTATATTGCCTATAATCCGGTCAGTGGCGATGAATTAAAATCCCACGACGCACTTACTGCAATCGTTGCTTATGAAATGAATGGCAATCCTTTAAATGTCGATATGGATGGTAACCTGCGCCTGGTGATCATCAGTAAGGATGGCAACCAGGTCACCGACGGGCACTGGTCCATCAAATGGGTGGATAAGGTAGAGGTCCGCCCGATGATTATGGACTGGGTATTGGCGGTGAATGGTGCGATTGATACAGAGATTGACCGGGCTTCTTTTGAATCCTGTGTCAGTTGTCACGAAGCCACCTGGACGGATGATGTCGGCCAGGTCTGGAAGGGTGTTGAATTGTGGCGTTTGATGGGCTATGCCGATGATGCTGTCAAGCATGAAGGCTGGTCTTATGATGTTAAACTGGCCAAAGCCGGGTATGATGTGCGCATCGCAGCCGCTGATGGCTTTGATACCACTGTCTGGTCAGATGATGCGGATCGCAATCACGACTGGGTTGTGGCGATGCTGGTGGATGATGCCCCCCTGGAAGAAAAGAATTTCCCGCTCAAATTTGTAGGAGCCGGACTGGAGAAAAAGCAAATGGTCGGTGGGATTGCCTTGATTGAGTTGATGGTGCCTGCCTTCGAAGAAGCAGCGGAAGAAGAAGTGCAGGAAACAGAACCTGCCGTTGTGGTTGACCTGAGTGGATCTGCGTTTGCTGTTACCGGTATGGTGAAGACGCCAACAGGCTTCACCGAAGAATCACTGCGTGCTTTGGATGTGGTGACCATCACCGCTGAGCATCCCAAGAGTGGATCGGCTGAGTTTGAAGGCGTCCGTCTGTCGGATTTATTGGATTTGGCAGGGGTTAAGGATGGCGCTACCACCCTGGTGTTCACCGCGGATGATGGCTTCAGCTCCGAAGTAAGTCTGGCAGAAGTTCTGGCAATTCCGGATTGCTTGCTCGGATTTACCGAAACACCTGGCAAATTCAAGATGGTCATGCCTGGTTTACCCAGTAACACCTGGGTGAAAGGTGTCGTCAGTATTGAAGTGAAATAAGTATCATGACAAAATTTCCATATATCCGAAAAAAATTGTTGCCCCTCTTTTTTTCGATGTTGGTTGGCATGTCGTTTGGCGCATGCCAACCAACCAATTCCAATCCTGAGCCCACGACTGCTTTTGCCGACCCCACCCCAGTTCAAACGGCTCAAATATCAGCGACCAAAGTGGGTGCAAAAACCCCGCTGGTCGTGTTTGCTGCGGGTAGTCTCATCATCCCATTCGCAGATATCGAATCAGCATTCGAAGCCAAATATCCCGACATTGATGTGCGGGCTGAATATCATGGCAGTATCCAGGTGATGCGGCATGTGACCGAATTGCACGAACCCATTGATATTGTTGCCACCGCGGATGCATCGCTGGTACCCATGTTAATGTATGCAACCAACAATCCCGACACAGGCCGGCCGTATGCCGACTGGTTCATCCGTTTTGCCGGTAATGAGCTGGTCCTGGCTTATACGCCCGATTCACGGTATGTAGATGAATTAACCAGCGAAACCTGGCCGCAAATTCTCAGCCTGCCGGACATCAAGTATGGATTACCCGATCCGCGTTTTGATGCAGCCGGTTATCGGGCGATGATGGCTTTTGCATTGCAGGAAAATTCTCTGGAGCGCTACGACCTGTTTAAGGGGATGTATAAAGACCAGTTCACCTTCCCGGTAACTATCTTTCGTGAGGATGGGTTAACGCTGATACGCATTCCGGAAATCCTGGAGACCAAAAGCGAAACTCATATCCTGATTCGCGGAGCCAGCGTATTTCTGATCGCTTTATTGCAAAGTGGTGATCTGGATTATGCTTTCGAATATAAATCAGTCATCAAGCAGCATGGTCTCGAGATGCTGGAACTCCCGCCCGAGGTAAATTTAAGCGCGGAAGAGCTCAGAGATTTTTATAAAAATGTGGAAGTACGGCTGGATTTTCAACGCTTTTCAACGGTTGATCCACATTTCATTGCTGAACCAATCGAGTATGCCGTCACTATCCCGGATAGTTCACCACATCCAGAAAAGGCTGAACTATTCATCCAGTTTCTATTGAGTGATGAAGGCAAAGCCATTATGCAGCGTAATTATCATCCACTGCTGGCGTCGTTCCCGGCCAATGGCTATGTTAACATGCCAGCTTCTTTGCAGGCAATCACGAACCCGGAAGAATGAAAAAAATAAATCAAAGTCTATTAACCAGGGTCTTCATCGTTGCTGGTTTAGTGTTGATGTTAATCCTGTTGGTGCCTCTGCTGAATACGCTATTCAGTGTGGATGCATTTACTTTTTTT
>SWCG01002750.1_pt1 | contig 43269 bp, 37 predicted proteins | sample 4690071 | NCBI WGS metagenome assembly SWCG01 (sample SAMN10267281, study PRJNA491770) | bioreactor metagenome | isolation source: DHS bioreactor inoculated with subseafloor sediment | place: Japan: off Shimokita Peninsula | collected 2012-10 | reverse complement strand
GGGGGGCAGAATGTCAACAAGGTCTCCTCAGCGGTGCTGTTACGCTTTAATGTAGATCAGTCAAAACTGCCCGCAGAAATCAAAGAACGCTTGTACAAAATCGCTGCCGGACGTATCAACAAGGATGGCATCCTGCTCGTGCATGCGCGCCAATACCGCACGCAGGAACAAAACCGTTACGATGCCCAGGAGCGTCTGGTGGAGATCATTCGCCTGGCAACCATGAAACCCAAACCACGCAGGGCTACCCGCCCGAGTGTGAGTGCCAGGGCAGCCCGCTTAGGTTCCAAGAAAAAGCGCGCTGAGACCAAACGGCTCAGGCGGTACAATCCCGACGAGTGGGAATAATTACAAGCGACTGGCAGCCTCTTCGTCTAGCATCCACACCAGGCGGCCATCCACGGGTTGAATGTGCTGGGCAGGTAAACGCAGGGGATCACGCTCTCCTTGCAGTACTTCCTGCAGTCGCTGGGCTTTGGCTGCCCCGCTGACCATGAAGACCACCTGCCTGGCCAGATTCAGGATGCGCGGGGTCAGTGTCACCCTGCCAGAGGGCCTGCCATCGTAATCGGCAGTGACGGCCATCACAGATTTCTCTGCCATTTCGAGATCCCATTGCCCGGGGAATAACGAGGCTGTATGCCCGTCAGTGCCCATCCCCAGCAGTACCCAGTCAAAGCGCGGCAGCTCCTGCCCTGCTTCAGCAAAGGTGTGCAAAACCTCTTCATAACTCTGTACGGCTTCCAGTGCTGGAAGGTTACCATCAATAGCATGCACCTGCTGTGGGGCAATCCTGAGCGGATCGAGCACGTTGTTTTTGAACTGACCGAAATTACTTTCCTGATCTTGCGGGGGAACCAGGCGTTCATCCACCCAGAAGAAATGCATCTGCGTCCAGGGTAAGGTTGCCCGATAGGCATCGCTGCCCAGTAGATGGAACAATCCCAGCGGTGTACTGCCGCCCGATAAAGCTATTAATGCCTGACCGCGTTGTTGCACAGCCTGGTTGGTTGCCAGTAGAAAATGTTTGGCAACTGCATCTTCCAGTGCGGGCAGATTGGGGTAGATTCGAATATCGGCTTGCTTGTTCATATTCTAGTTTTAACACACTTGTGAAAAAAAGACCATATTGGCGTAGACGCTTTGGGGTGGCTGGTATAAAGATTGCAACTTGAAGATTGAAACCTAGGGTTTCCAAAATAAGGTTAAAAAAAGGTGCCCGATGATGAATTTTTTCTATAACTCAAACCAACCTGGATTGGTGCATGAATCCGAAATCGTCCAGCGTATTAATTCACTCAACGCTGCAGCACTGGATATGATCAGCCTTGCCCCGAAAGAGGGGCTGGATCTCAGTAAGCGGGCTTACCAATTGGCCACCTCTGTGGAATTCCAGCAGGATCCATATCCCAAAGGTGTGGCAGATGCCCTTTTCAACATGTCCCATTTTCATCTGGAACAGGGTGATACCATGCTGGCCCTTGCACAGGCCAAGGAAGCACTCCAAATTTATATCGAGTTAAATAAAAGCCTCAACCAGTCTTCAACTTTACGCCTGTTGGGAATGATATACCTTCTTCAGAATGAATACAACAAGGCCATGACTTCTCTCCTCAAGGCACTGGAACTGGCGCGTCATTTACCTGACCCACGCCTGTTAGGGGAAATCACCCTGACCATCGGGCAAACCTATCTGGCGAGTGGTGAATTTGAACCTGCTCTGACAGAATTGAAAAAAGCGATCGCGCTCTTCCAGAACAAAGATCTTTCGGTTCAACTCAGTTTTGCTTACAACTATCTTGCATCAGTGTACAAGATGCTCGGGGACTATGAGGTTTTTGATCAGTACCTGCGGCGCTCCGCTGAATTGGCAGATGATCTACGGATCATTCCCGTACGAATTGATAACTTCCGCCAGAATGGTCAGAGCGAGCTGCGCAAGGGCAACCTGGACGCAGCAGGCGAATACTTCGAACAAGCCCGGCAGCTCGCCGAACATCAAGGCTACCAGACTGAGAAGATCTCCTGTGATATCTGGCTCAGTGAGGTGGATCATTACCGCGGCAATCTGGATGCAGCCGTCGAACGCCTGCTGAGCGCGAATACCCGGGCCCAATCGATTCATTATGAAAAAGGCTGCCTGCGAGCTGATCGTAAATTGGCCCAGGTTTATGCTGAGTTGAGTGATTATCGCAAAGCGTATGATCATTTCCAAAGTTTTTACCAGATCGAACAGCGCATCAAACGTGAAAAAAACGATCTGAAATATATGACCCTGGAAACCATTGTGCGTACGGAAGCCCTGCAGAAAGAAGCCCGAATCATTCAGAATAAGAACGACCAGATCGAAAAAGAGATATCCGAACGGAAATGGGTGGAAGAGGCACTGCGCCAGAGCGAGGATAAATATCGTCGCGTTCTCAATCTGGATGCCACCACTACCGTGAACACCCTGCGCTACTTCTACGACCTGGCAGAACAGGAAATTCAGCGGGTTAACCGCTACCCACACCCGCTCTCTGTGCTGATTATGGACATTGATCAATTCAGCGCTGTGAACAAGCGTTTTGGCTTCGTCATTGGTGACCAGGTGTTGCAATGGGTCGCTCGTCGCTTGAAAGATCTCTTAAGGGTTGTGGATGTGATTGGCCGCTATGGGGGAGATGCCTTTATTATGCTACTGCCAGAAACCGACCTCGAAAACGCTCTTATTGTTGCTAACCGTATCTGCCGCCACTTTGCTGACGCCGATTTTGAAGTTGCTGGAGAAAAACTGTCCCTTGCTTTTCACGGTGGTTTAGCAGAATATGAAAAAGATATGCAGGTGGATGTTTTCATCCAACGTGCCAATCAGGCATTGGAAGCAGCCCAGCACAGCGATACACAGTACATTGTGCAATGGAAAGATATCTGATCAGCCTGCCAGCATTCAACCATTGCAGCAAACTTAAAAAACAGATTCGCCTATTTTCTTTGGATTCGGTTAGAATCTAACTATCTAAAGATGGTGGTGCAGGTATGAAACAATCTCAAATTCAGGTATTACAGCAGCAAATAAATCAGACCCAGGATCCATTGGAAAAAGTGAAGCAGCTGAATGAACTGGCTCTGGTTCTGGAAGACAGCAATCTTTCCTATGCTATTCGAGTGGTTGACGAAGCGGTAGAGCTTTCACAAAGTCTGGATGAATCCAATCCAGAAGTTGCTGCGGTGGTAGCCCATAGCCTCTTCACCCGTGGCTTGCTTAACCTGGAAACCACCAATTATGAATTGGCTATTTCCAGTATCTACCAGTCTTTGCCCCTCATCACTCAGATCAAAGATGATATCCTGAAAGGACGGGCCCTGGAAGTGCTTGCCAAGGCTAACTTTGCTTTAGGTAATGCCCCCGAAGGTTTTGAGTTTTCCTGGCAGGCGCTCAGCTATTATGAAACGGATTCTAATCGTCGTTGGGTAGCCGGGCTCTATAATCTGGTTGGGCGTCAATATATGGAAATGGGGCAGCTGGAGTGGGCGGAGCGCTACTTCCAGCAGGCATTTGATCAAATGGAAGGCTTGCCAATTAACAAAACGCATGCTGATATTCACCTCAATTGGAGTCTATTGGGGACGCGTACCGGAAATTTTGATCAGGCTCAAACACATGTCCACGAAGCCATTAATATTTATCGCAAGTTCGACGCGATGGACAAATTAACCAAGGCTTTGGTCATCCATGCTCGCGTGCATGAAGCCCTGAAGGATTTTGAAGGCGCACTTGTGCATCTGCATCAGGCGCTGCAAATAACCGAAGACCATGGATTGCTCTATCGAAAAGTGCGTGTGTTGTTGGCAATCGGCCAGATCGCACTTGAAAAACAGGATTATGATTCTGCTTTCCGTTACCTGCAGGACGCACTGGCACTTTCTGACAAACTCAATATGCGTCATGAGGCGATCCGCATTCACCGCTCCCTGGCGCGTGGATACAAACAAGTTGGCAGTTTTGATAAATCTCTTGATCATTTTGAGAGTTTCTATCGCTATGAAAAACAAAACGAGAAAGAACAGGATGTACAGCGTATCCGTAGCCTGGAAATCATGCACCAGATGGGGCAAATACAGAAAAAATCCAAGCTTCTGGGACAGGAGAGCCGCAGCCTGCGCGAACAACTCAATCTGATGCGTGCATCCCAATTAAGTTCCCAACCAACGCAGATCACCGATCCATTAACCGGTTTATTGAATCGCAAACACTTCTTCACGATCCTCGAAAATGATCACTTGAATGTTGAGCACTATGGAAAAGTCATATCCATGATCATGGTGGATGTCGACCAATTTAAGAAAGTCAATCAGGAAAACGGCAATTTGGTTGCTGATCAGATCCTGTTAGACCTGGCGCATTTGATTCGGGATGGTTTCAGGCAGCGTGATCTGGTGTGGCGTATCAGTGGTGAGGAATTTGTGATTATGCTGCCCAACACGGAGTGCAAACACGCACAAATCCTGGCAGAAAAACTGCTCCAGCGTGTACGTGAGCATACCTTTGAAATTAATAAGAAGAAAATTCAGATTACGATCAGTCAGGGGCTTGCCTGTACCAGTGCAGACCATGAAAAACGAGTGGATATGCTTCTGGAGCATGCCAATCAGGCCTGGTCTTTAGCCAAGCAGCAAGGTGGAAACCAATTGGTTATTTGGCGCTCATCCCATACAAGAGATGAACATTAAAACAGGCGAAACCAATCGGTGCCAAAGATGATGGAGCCGGCAATCACCAGGAAGGCGATCAGCAGAATCACGCCACATCCACACCCCATACAGCCCTGACCGAAACCAAAACGACTTTGCAGCCAATCGAAAACTTTATCGAGGAAAAATAGTTTGAGCAAGCCAACCAGGCAGCCACTGCGATTATTCATATGATTGATCCTTTCACGCTGGCAGGTTATTGATTCCACCAGCTGATCAATTTTATCATTTGATTTTCATTAATTGAGCCGACTCATCTAACCAATTTGAGTATAGGAAGATTGTAGTGTATAGAGCTTATAGAAGTGATAAAATGTGCATAGGCCTTATTAAGGAGATGTCATGTCAACACGTTTAGAATTCATTGAATTTATTTGTGATCAGATCGCGGATTGTGGTGCCATTCGCTACAGAAAAATGTTTGGGGAATTTATGGTGTACGTCAATGATAAGCCACTCCTGCTGGTGTGTGACAACACGGTATATGTAAAAATGCATCCTGTTTTGGAAGAAACTATGCAAAATACTGAACGGGGATTTCCTTATAAAGGCAGCAAAGAACATTCGTCTGGATATTGATAATTCAGAATTTATGAAAAGGATTATTGATATTCTGGAACCAATCACGCCAATACCCCAAAAGCTAGTCGCGCCATGGCGGGCCACGCAAAATGATATTCTTAATTGCAGTGTCATTTTGATCAACACGAACCTTGGGTCTTTCATATTCTACTGAATTTATAATCTTGGACGAAATTATTAGGCACATGGCCGTTATCAAGATCTACAAAATAAAATGGTGTTTTTCTCTAATTCACAACCCCCGGAAATGTTAAATCGTGCTAAAACAGTTTTTTACCGTTAGCATGAATAATTTTTATTATGAATTGTGTTATTGACTGCCACATAAATTGCGGTGCGACACCCTGGACCTCTAAGGGCCATTCTATTTTAGAGACTGAAACGTCTATGCGTGGCGCGGGTGAGTGTTGTTAGCCCAAACTTTTTGCGACCCTGACTGCGGGTAAGTAAAAACGGGGCATTTGTACTCCGCATTCAATTATGATAATAGTGATAGAACAATTATTCTATATGTATATATGTGTAGGTTGGTGGATTAAAGTATGCCACATTGACAGATATTTTGACTTTGTTCACTATATTTTCAATCTGAACAGAGTCCTTTGTGTTCTAGATAGTAATGATTGTTATTATCATCATATCCTCTATCCCATGCATATGTTTTCAATGGTAAGGATTGTTCCAAATCTGTCTACCATTGAGCAAAAATGATGGCTTTGCCTTCTGGTGTTTTTACCTTGCGTTTGTGTTTTACTCCCCATTTGGCATCTGGGTCTCGGGGACCCTTTCCCTTATCTTCTCGCTTTTTATCTTTAACTGTATTGACATTAGCTATGCTATGAACACTATCAACAATCTGAATTGACCCAAACTTTACACCCTTTTCCTGAGCAATCTGTACGATCACTGTTAGCATTTCTTCAAAAATCTTCTGTTTTCCGCGCTATATCAATCGATTACGAAATACTGTCAGAGTGGTCTGGTGCAGGTTGGTCTACTGCCAGTCTAACAAAGTATTTGGCTGATAGGGTGTCATTCAGGTATCTTCCACTTGCCGTTCTGAAAGATTGTAGAAGTATGTAACCAGTTCGATCTTGAGTAGCATTCCTGGATCAAATCGAGGTCGTCCAAATACACCTTCTCCCTTATATAACTTGATCAGTTTCTTCGTGAAGCGACTCCAATCGATTAGTTCCCGTATTTGCGAAAGAAATGGTCTAGTGGAACATCCATAACATATAATCACCATAGAAAGATTGTATTCTTGTTTCTGCATGTCGTTCTTGATTCATACTGGTCACCTCTTTGTTGTTTTCCTGTATTTGAATCAAATTTAGTCTGTTTTGTCAATTAATTGCTTTGTTTTTCAACACCCTCATCAATTAATTTGCAGTGTATAATGAAGAGAAATAAACTGAATAACTCTGAAATATAGTCAATAATGCGTATAATTCCTCCTCGAAACGTATCTGTTAAAATACCCCAAAGCCGTTCATTTAAATTATATCAATGCAAGACTGAGAGTGAGATTGTCTTTAGTTACATTTGTTATATTTCTAGTGATTGGTTATTTAATTTACTGTTTTTTCTAGCAAAAACCTGTGGAATGAGGGATACTGTCAATAGCCGGGTTATTTTTACCACCCATAGTCGGGTAATGTTTACCAGTCATGATCGGACAGATGTTTACCACCAAAACGAAATAATTAATATTAATCGGTAAGTTCTTTGTTTTGTTGTAAAGTCTCCTTTCTACGCGACAATTGGCGGTAACTATTTCCGGTAATCGTAATAGCATAGGCATGATGAGTGAGACGATCGAGAGCTGCACTTGAGAGGAGATCATTGTTAAATACATCTGCCCATTCAGAAAAATCTCGATTACTCGTGACAATCATTGAGTGCCGTTCATAGCGCTCACAAATAATTTCATATAAATCTTGAATGGAAGAGAGAGGCAGTGCCTGTAAACCAAAATCATCCAGGATAAGCAAATCACTATTGAGAATAGCGGCAAGAGTTCTGGAGTATGCACCTGTCGCTCGTGCAGCATTCAAATCGACGAGCAGACGGTACGTGGATTTAGAAATTACACGAAAGCCACGTTTCAGGGCTTCAACACCCAGGGCATTCGCAAGATGGGTTTTTCCAACACCCGTAGGACCACAAAACAAAATATTATCATGTCTCTGAATGTAAGCACAGGATGCCAAGTCGCTCAAGTAGGAACGAGTAATACTGGGATTGACAGAAAAGTCAAAGTGGGCCAACGTTTTTTGCGGATCACAACCAGATGATTTGAATCTGCGAGAAAGTGCGTCTTGTTCCCTGCGTTCAATTTCATCATCCAGCAAAAGGGCAAAAAACTGTAAAGGAGATAAATCCTCTTGGGAAGCTTGCTCCGCACGTAGTTCAAGTGTATTGAGCATGGTAGATAAGCGCAATTGACGTAATTTTGGAAGCAAAGGATGGGTCATCATTTGGATGTTTCCTCCCAATCAATAAAGAACTCTTCCGCTTTTCTTGCAAATAAATGAGGTTGTATTTCTTCTTGCGGTGCTGCTTCTGGTAGTGCTTCACGATCTAAGGCAGCATTTAGAATTTCTTTAATACGTCGGTAATGATAATCTCCATAAAATAAGGCTCTTTTGCAGGCATTCTCCAGACGGGCATTACCCACAGTTTTTTCCAATCGCAGGATCGCTTGAACAGATCGTAGCTGGTACAATGGTTTTTCCGCAAATAATAGACTAACAACAGTATAGGTAGAAGGACCAATCTGTTTGGCTGTTTTAAGGCAGTATTGTGGGGTTTGCATGAGGTATTCGGCTTTGTGGGTTGGATAATGTTCGTTTCTGGTGCTCCACATTCCCTTTTTTGTCAATAAAACATGAGTACAGATCAGGTTTTGTCGTTCATCATAAACTTCAAGCATCTTTTCTCCAATATGGACAGTGACTTTTTTACTTACATAACGATAGGGTATTGAGTAATAACAATTACCTACTTGAATATGGCAATCCTTATGAACTTTTGCTATCCGTACTTCATTTAGCACATATGCTTCTTTGGGTAGGGGAAGTAATGCTTGTTTTTCGTGCTGGTTGAATAAAGCTAAGGGTGCTTGGTGAGTGGTACCATGCTGCCTGACCCCTGCTATTGCGGTGATCCAATGTTTCAGACGTCGATTGGCCGAATCAGCACTTTCAAAAGTACGCCCAGCCATAAAGTTCCTTTGAACGTAATGAACTCCATTTTCCACCTTACCTTTATGTTCGGGAGTACGCGGCCGCGTGGGGTTGACCAGAAAACCATAGTATTGGGCCATTCTCCGATAAGCCTCACCCAGAACTGGATCGTAGATCAATACTTTTTTCACGGCTGCTTTTAGGTTATCTGGAATGATTATCTTTGGTATGCCCCCAAAATACTCGAAACTACGGCGATGAAGAGCAATCCACGTGGGTATCTTCTGATCGAATACGATTTCGGCGTATTGATGACGACTATACCCTAATGTGCCTACAAATACGTACGCATTCCGGATCCGCTGACTTTTTGGATCGTATAACTTCCCAACATATCCAAAATCCACCTGCATTTCTTCTCCGGCAGCTGTGTGCACCCGGGTAAAGCTTTCCGTCTCTTTTTCCAAATCGAGACGTCTTACAAACCTGCGTAATGAAGAATAACTCCCTCTATATCTGTGTTCATCTCGTAATCTCTGCCAGATTGCCATCATTTCCACCCCTTTGTCTAGCATATTGATTACATAATCCCGGTGAGGCTCAATACTGGATGGTATCTTCGGCGGTTTTGCTGCTGGCCCTAATTCCCTTAGTAATTCCTCTTCTTCTACCATGGCTCTGGTCACATCCAAATAGCCTTTTTCCTCTGCCAGCAATTTATATTTATGAACTGTTGGTCGTGACAATCCAAGGTTCGTTCCAATCTGCCGCTCACTTTCACCGGCTCTTATTCGATAAATTATTTCTCTTATTATATTCACGTGCTTGCGCTCCATATTTTGGGCTCTCCTTTGTTTTTTTACTCAGGAGAGATTGTGCCACAGTGGTAAACACCGGGCGACTATGGGTGGTAAACATCGAGCGACCTTGCCTGGTAAGTATAAGGCGACTATATGTGGTAAACATCGGGCGACTACGACTGGTAAAGTCTAACCCGGTAATTGACAGGATACTTCCATTTATGTGCTTAGTTATTGATTTTACCTTGGTTGTTTGCTTTGGATGGTTTATTATTGATAAGTTTTATCATGGCTTCAAGAAAAAACCCACAATAATAAATTTAGAACCTAGTAATTATTATTGGACATAAGAAGTACATGCTTAATAGAGATCATAGAAAATTAATTTTTGACACAATATTCCCAATTACTTCTTTGATTCGTGCTGTTTTTAGTGGCAACCAATTTGGAACTGTAATGCCTTGGATTAAAATTGTTATTCGACCTGTTCAGATCAAAAAAGAGATTTACCTTCAATTTTCATACTTTGACAAGACCAAGAATATCACGAAGAACTTTACTAAAACCGAAGCACAAGATAAGCTGGAAGAATTGTTAGATATGTCGTTTAAAAATATTCACATTCAAACAAACACAAAAACTCTCAATCTTCAATTTACAAAAAAAGGTCGGCTTATTGTTCAAACCAAGCAATCATCTATGGCATTGATTGCGCCAAGTATTATTCATGATAATGCGAAACAAAAAATATTATCGGGCGATTCCGCAATTCCTTTCCTAAAAGCTATTGGTATATTGACTAGCGAAGGCAAGATTAAAGCAAACATGCAACGGAAGTATAGCCAAATTAACGAGTTTTTGCGAATCTTCACCGAAATCGATTTTCTTCGTGTATTTCCGGATAAACATGTGCCTGTTGTTGATTTCGGTTGTGGTAACGCATATTTAACATTTGCTACATACTATTATCTAACTTATATTCTTGAATTAGAAGCTCACGTTGTGGGAATCGATATAAAAATTGATTTATTGGAAACACATCGACATAAAGTAAATGATTTGGGATGGTCGAACCTGTCGTTTGAGGAAGGGGGGATATCCAGTTACCATAATGAACAGCCCCTAGATATCGTGATTGCTTTACATGCTTGCGATACTGCTAGTGACGATGCACTTGCGCAAGGAATAATTGCAGACAGCAAGATGATCGTTTTAGCCCCTTGTTGCCAACACTATCTTCAAGAGGAACTGTCAAAAGCCCCTTTTCCCCAGCCTATACTTGCAATTAATCGCGATGGAATACTTAAAGAACGGTTAGGCGACATTCTTACTGATACCTTCCGCGCAACCATTCTACGAATTTTTGGTTATCATACGGATGTTATACAATTCGTTTCAACAGAACACACAGCTAAGAATCTTATGATCCGCGCATTCAAAATAAATGATTTTTCAGTACCTAATTTATCTGCCTATGATGAGTATAAAGCACTGAAGTCCTTTTGGGGTGTAACTCCTTTCCTTGAGCATTTGTTATCCAACGAAATGGAACAACTTTTGGTTAAATAATTATGGTAATTTTCTAGACCGATCATTCTCGTTGATTTATCCATTGCTTATTTACGTTGGTTGGTCTTGATTTATGTTTCTTTGAAACCTACTTTTAACAAAAATTATTTTGTCTTTTCTAATTAAATTCTTGCAAGTACATTTCTTCGGTATAATTTAAGATCCAATCATAGTGAGGACTGCAGGAAGGTTCTTTATACTTAGGTAGGTCCAAAGGACCATTCTGGTAATCTTTAATTAAAAGCTCGAGAGCCAGGGTAGACAACCGGCTGGCCGGAATCTTTAGTTGATTAGATAGGTTATTTTCTTGGTTCCGTAAGGCAGTAGGCAAGTCATAGGTTACCCGGCTTTCCCAACGCACCTGGATTTTTGTATGCCTTTTTTAGATGTTGTAACTCTTTTGGCGGCAAATGGTTCTCTGCCGGGTCCTTGTGAAGTTTCTCTTGCAGAGAATATAAATCAGATCTATTAAATATTCAGGTTCCTCTAAAAAAAACATAGGAACCTGAAAAACGCTATAAATAAAATACCCCAAAAAAATTTACCTTATTAGATGTAAATGGCAAAAACTATGTTATGACACGGAATTCAGCATATAATTAGTTGCAGAGGGAAAGTTTTCCCAATAAAGATCTGGCCTTGCCAAAATATTCTGCGTAATTACAGTAATAAATGTAGGAAGCATGGACGTTATATTTACCCAGGATTTAATAAGAATTTATAAAACGAATACTGGCATTATCAAACGGAAGAATAAATTGATCAGTGCTCTGGATGGCATTAATCTCTTAGTAAAACGTGGAGAGTTATTTGGTTTGCTGGGTCCAAACGGGGCCGGCAAAACAACAATGACACGAATTCTTTCCACGGTTTTGTTACCTACTTCAGGAGTTGCCCAAGTCTTTGGGATGGATGTTGTGAAAGAGGCCAAGGAGATTCGACCGCGCATCGGGATCGTGTTTGGCGGAGACCGCGGCCTGTATTGGCGTTTATCCGGGCGGGACAATCTCGAATATTTTGCAACCCTGTATGGTATTCCCAAAGAAAAAGCCGGAAAACGGATTCAAGAGTTACTGGAGCAGGTGGGTCTGGCAGATCGCGCCAATGAAAGGGTGGAAGGCTACTCACGCGGGATGAAGCAACGCCTGCATATTGCCCGTGGATTGATCCATGACCCTGAGCTTCTTTTCCTCGATGAGCCGACCATCGGCCTCGACCCTGTAGCTGCGCGTGATCAGCGCCAGGTGATCAGCGATCTAAAAAATGCCGGAAAAACGATATTCTTGACCTCGCATTACATGTTTGAGATCGATGCTCTATGCGACCGGGTGGCAATTTTACACAAGGGCAAAATCATCATTATGGATACACCTTCCTCATTGAAGGACCTGGTTGCTGATCTGGAAGTTGTCGAGATCGAATGCTTTGGGGTTACACCGGATTCGATAGAAAAACTACGACGACATCCGGCTGTTGTTGCAGTCAACGTGGTTTCTCGCGAGAAAACTCAATTGGTGCAGATCCAGGCTCCGGTCGGGACTAAACTGGTGCAGGAGTTTCTGAATCTGCTCAACGACGTGGAAATAAAGCAGGTCATTACCCGGCAACCAACGCTAGAAGATGCATACGTTAAACTAGTCAGCGAAGAATCGACAAAGGCTTAATCGATGCAAAGGCCAACAGTTGAGTCCAGGTTACAAGTGATCCGAGCATCATTCCTACTCCAAGCCAAAGAGCGGATGGTGCAGGATTTGTTTGTCTTTACTCTCATTTTCCAACCCATCCTTTTTACCATTTTAACAGTGGGCACCTATTTATTTGGGGGTAAGCCCAGTTTCGGTTTATTTGCCATCGTGGGGGCGGGGATGGTGGGAATCTGGAATAACAATCTTTGGTCTTCCGGGCAGATCGTCGATCAAGAACGCAACTCTGGAACGCTGTCATTATTGATCGCTTCCCCGACCCCAATGCTACTGATCCTTTTCGGAAAAAGCTTGGCCAACGCAGTCACTTCGGTGATCGCATTGGGAATGACATTCGCCACCGGAGCCATTGTGTATCACTTGTCACTGGGGATAAGCAATCCGCTTGGTTTCTTCTTTGGATTGTTGCTGACTGTCGCGGCCCTGACCTGCCTTGGATTGGTGCTTGGATGCTTATTTGTACTTACCCGAAACGCCGGTTATGTCATGAATGTCGCCAACTATCCCATCTATTTGCTCTCCGGCCTGGCCGTCCCTTTAACCATTCTACCGCTGTGGACGCGTCCATTTTCCTTTTCGCTGGTCACCACTTGGGGAAACCTGGTGTTGAACCAAACAGCGGGGTCATTAGGAGGGAATTCGGTTGTCAGCTTTCTCTGGTTGATTGGTTTATCGGTCATTTATCTTGGCATTGCACTCTGGTTGTACAAAAAAGTCGAATTCCATGCACGCGAAGCTGGAAATTTGGAGATGTTTTGATGAGTACCCATGTCCGGCAATTTGTCGTTGGTGCCAAGGTGGCTGTGGCTCTGTATGTTGCAGACATGAGCCCATGGATGATTCTCGGAGTCGACATCCCGCGTGCACTGCTGCAAGCCTTGTTCTTTGTGGCGATGGCGTCTGCAGCGGGTGGGGAAACGCTGGCGAGATTTGCTTTAATTGGGAACGCCATTCAAGTGGCTGTGTTGATCGCGATCGTCTTTATGGCAGGGGTCATCGAGACAGAAAAATGGGCCGGTACACTTGTTTATTGGATCGCTTCACCGTCAAAATGGCTGCCGACGATGCTGGGACGCAGTGTGGCCGAATTCGGACACGTTCTGTTTACCAGTGCTATTATCTTTGCAGTGTTTGTACCTATCATCGCTCCCGACATCCGCGCCTTGAATTTGTTACGGGCGGTTCCGTTGATTTTAATCACGCTTCTCTCAGCCTGTACGATCGGTTGGTTGATAGGAGCCATCGCTTTACCCGTGCGCTGGGGAACGATGATCGGAAATTTGGTAGCCTACTCCATGATGATCCTGTGCGGCATCAATTTTCCGGTCAGCAGTCTACCACCGATTGTTCAATCGGTGAGCAGCAACATTCCAGTAACAAACGGTCTGTTGGCGATCCGCGCTCTCATCGATGGAGCGACCTATATGAGCGTTTTACCTCTGGTTGGCAAAGAGATCGTTATTGCGATTATTTTTGGAACTCTGGCATGGCTTAGTTTTGGCTATCGCTTGTACGTATTGCGTCAGGGTGGAAACCTGGATTTAATGTAAAAAGATAAGGGATTACTTCTCTTGCAACCTGTTTTTCAACCCCATTAAAAATGCATTGATGATCAACATCTCCATGCCATCTGAAAGAGTTTGCAATCGACACCAGAAAACTCGGGGGTGTTTGTAGATCGTATATCATTCAAATTTGGGATAGAATCATAAAAAAAGATGGCTGGAGGATTATGAATACAAGACTGCTCTTCCCCGAAAAATTTATCTGGGGGGCGGCTACGGCTGCCTACCAGATTGAAGGTGCCTGGAATGAGGATGGCAAAGGTGAATCCATCTGGGATCGCTTCTCGCATACACCCGGTAAAGTTCTTAATCAGGATACTGGTGATGTGGCCACCAACCATTACCATCATTACCACCATGATGTGGATTTGATGCAAGCGATGGGTTTGCAGGCATACCGTTTTTCCATTGCCTGGCCACGCATCCTCCCTGCAGGCAGAGGGCAGATTAATCAGGTCGGCATTGATTTTTACAGCCGGTTGGTTGACAGGCTCCTGGCAGCAAAAATCACACCATTTGCCACGCTTTATCACTGGGATTTACCCCAGGTGTTGTATGAAGCAGGAGGTTGGCCAGCCCGTAGCACCGCCGAAGCCTTCGTTGAATATGCGGATGTGACCACGCGTGCGCTGGGGGATCGTGTCAAAAACTGGATGACACACAACGAACCGGCAGTGGTAGCCAATCTGGGCTATCTGATGGGCGAACATGCTCCTGGTATTAAAGGAGATTGCCTGGCGGCAGTTAAAACAGCGCACCATTTGTTGCTTTCGCATGGCTGGTCACTACCTGTCATTCGGCAGAACAGCCCCGGTTGCGAAGTGGGCATTGTGCTCAACATGGGTTTTGATCCTCCCGCTTCTCCCAGCCTGGCAGACCGCAAAAAAGCGAATGGGAACGATGATATCTGGTTTCGGATTTATATGGAACCTCTATCAGGGCGCCAATATCCGGCTGATTTGATCAGTACATTATCGGTTCGAATACCTCAATTCTCAAAAGATGACTATATACTGCCTGGTGATATGGAATCCATCGCAGCACCCATGGACTTTATCGGGATCAATTACTATACCCGCCGCATTGTGCGCAATACTGATGTCCCTGAGGAGGAGAATCTACCGCAGACTCTTTTCCCGGCCCCAAAAAATGATGAGAACTACACCGAAATGGGCTGGGAGGTTTTTCCGGAGGGACTGCTGCAGGTGTTAGGACGCGTGTATTTTGAGTACAAAGTCCCAAAAATCTATGTTACAGAGAATGGCTGCAGTTATTCGGATGGGCCCGGAGCAGATGGCCGTATCCGCGATGAGCGCCGCACCCGTTACCTGCGTGAGCACTTCCGGGTAGCCCACAAAGCAATACAGGCTGGCATTCCATTAGCGGGTTATTTTGTCTGGTCGTTATTTGATAATTTTGAATGGGCGTTTGGGTACGCACAGCGCTTCGGCATTGTCTGGGTGGATTTCCAAACACAGCAGCGCATCATTAAAGACAGTGGACATTGTTTTACAGAAGTGATTAGATCAAATGCGGTTGACTGACCATAAAAGTTAGAAAATTGTTTGTGTTCTACCCGGTTTGATGTAGAATAAATCTTGGAAGGAGAATTATGGTCACTGAAACCGATGTTTTCCGTCTCGCTCAATCTCATTTTCCAGAAAATAAAATCTCATGGGTAGAAGATCTGGGTACCTGGGTACGTCAGAATTTCCGCGTCCATTTTAATGATCGCAATCCAGTTGTTTATAAATTCCACGTAAATCCTGATTGGAGCGACAGCAGTGTGCATGAATACCGGGTAACCGAGCTGCTTGAAAAAAATGGCTTGCCAAACTCAACGGTGCTCCTTGTAGATGATAGTCTGCAGGAGATCGGCCACGCATTTATTGCTGTGGACCAGGGGGCTGGTGAACGTCTGGATCGCTTAATGCGGATAAAACCCGATAACATGATCAAAGACATGTACCGTGGAATTGGTCAGTTTTATCGCCGTCTGCATGCCATTCGCGGAAAAGCATCCGGGGTGTTTGTCAATCATCCTGATCAGTTATTGGATGTCTCTCCCACAGATTACCTGTTTGAAAATGAAATCGTTGGGGGAAGTGGTGCTGCCCTGGTCAGCAAAGGTGTGATCAATAAACTCGTTCACCAGCGCATGATTGATATCTGGCAGGCAAATTTAGCTTACTTGAAGAACCATCAACCAGTACTGGTGCATGGCAGTCCCTTCCCCTGGACGATCTATCTGGATAATCGCGGATCGGATTGGCAGGTGACCCATGTTACCGGTCTGGGTGACACATTCTGGTGGGACCCAGCCTATGATCTGACTTTTTTAATTGAGCCACCGTTTACCTTTATGTTTGATCAATGGCGCATTGCTTTCCTGCAGGGGTATGGATCAAAACCGGAAGTCCGCCGTTTAATGCTCTACCGCCTTTTACAGATTGTATGTGCCGTTAATAACGTATATCTCCAGCCAAAAAATGAAACATCCGAAACCTGGAAGCAAAGCGCCTTAAATGCCATTCCAGGATTGCTCAAGAGCCTCGAAACCACCTTGAAATAAGCTGCGGGTTTCTTTCAAAAAGAATGGATCAAATTATTAATCAGCGATGATCATTCAGTTATTTCGTGTTGCAATCTTCGGTTCATGGAGTAGAGGATGACCAGATTGACTACAAATAAGGTTGCCAGCACGAATACCCCCATCTGACCCAATATCACTGGCAAGTCGTTCATTTCTTCAGACATGGGCATAATCGGAACAATACCGGATAGCAGTGCGAAGAAATTCCATAAGCCATGAATGCTGACCGCACCTATATAGGCAAAAATAGCTCTTGACCATTTTCGATTGTAAAAAGCGCTGGCGAATCCCCAACCGACCATTCCGGATAGGGTAACGTGTAATAAGCCAGTGCCAGTACGGCCAAACAGCAGCATCATCCATTCCGATTCAGCTGGAATCCCGACTGCCCCCAGGCTTTCCAGCATCGCGAAACAAGCTCCAGCAATTAAACCGCCCACGAAGCCCTGCGAGGGCGTCAGTCGTTTACCAGCCAGAAACCAGATCGCCATGGGCTTGAAAAATTCTTCGATTAAAGGAACCAGCACGGCAATGACCAGAATACTACCATTCAGAAAAATGGGCCGGCCAAACAACTCGGTTACCAATTGTTCAACTTCCACAGGATCCATGGAACCATTCGAAAACTGTTCTCCAAAGATCATCAATTGGGAAAGCAGCTCGGGTTGGCTTGAAAGCCATACAGCAGCGATTACGATAATAAAAATGAACAAGACCAGTTCAGCTGTTAATACAACCGGCATCATAATGGAGAAATTAAATGCCACCGCACCCCAAACGCGTGGGCGGTTACCCAGGCTCAGATTTCTGGCACCAATCCAGAAGAAGAACAGAATCGGTACTAAAACCAGAGGAATGACTAATAAAGAGGTGATCAGATTAAGGGATTCAAAACGGCTGATGAGGATAACACCCAGGATGGAAACAACCCAGATGAAGAAAAGCGCAATCTGCAGGAGGCGTTGGGTAGCTGCACTCAAAGCAGACATCACTTTGCCCTGTAAATGGAATACAGCGCTGATGAGCGCTATCAGAAAGGCAACAGCAATCAGCAGGGAAGTCCAGCCGATGACCAGCAACAAACCAGCTTCCTGAGTTGTGGCCTGATCGAAAAAGCCACTGAAGAGCCCAAACACCAGCAGCAGCACTCCACCAAAGAAACTGCTTAAAAAGCCCAGGCTGCTGATAACAACCTGGGCAATTGCATAAATCTTTGCTCTTCCTTGCAGAATCGATCCTTCAGCCATTATTTTTCGGTAACGATAATCGAGAGAATTTTATCCAGTGTCTCAGCGGCAATGCCTTGTTGTGGGTCATTTGCGCTCAGATTGGTGACCACATCCATACCGTCAATCACCTTCCCGAAGACGGTATAACCGCCATCCAAAGAAGTTTGGGCTGCGTAGGTGATAAAAAATTGGCTGCCGTTTGTGTCAGCACCGGAATTGGCAACTCCCAGAACACCTTCACCATCGAATTTTAAGTCTGAAATTTCGTTGGCGTATTCATAACCAGGGCCACCCATTCCCAGCCCACTCGGGTCCCCTGCTTGAGCTACAAAGCCCGGGATGACACGATGGAAATCGACATTATCGTAGAAACCTTGCACAGCCAGGAACACAAAACTGTTGACTGCCAGCGGCGCTTTTTCGGGGTAAAGTTCTACGGTAAAGTCACCTTTGGTGGTGCTGATGGTAGCTTCATAAACCTTGGATACATCCACAACCATGGGAGGACATTCTGTAAAGCGGTTTTGATCCAGTTGGATCAGTTTCAGAATACTGGAAAGGGTCTTGTAATCATAAGAAGCGGAATAAGGGATACCATTAATCACGATGAATACGGTTGGTGTGGCACTGACACCAATGTTTTCCGTAGCATCGATGTAGGAAAGGTTAATTTTGTTTTGTACAGCTTCGCTGTTATAGTCTTCTTCAAATTGCGTCAGGTCCAGCTCAAGTTTTTCTGCCAAACCGAGGGCGTAATCAATAAATCCATCTACAGTGACCGTGTCTGATGACCATTTCTGTTGTTCCGCAAACAGCAGATCATGCATTTCAAAGAATTTTCCCTGCATCCCGGCGGCTTCTGCTGCCTGATGCGCCGGAAATGCTTTGGGATGCAAACTCGGTAAGGGTAAATGGCGAAAAACCAGGTTGACTTTATCAGCATTGTCCTTATAGAATTGCTCCAGCTGGGGTGCAGCAACAGAACAGTAGGGGCACTGGAAATCGCTATAGGCGATAATGGATACCTCAGCATCTGGAGAACCCATAATCCAATCCTCTTCACTTGCCATGGGGACCGGTGGTATCTGATCAGCAGGAATCTCAGGGATCAATCGATCCAGGGTACATTCTGTGGTCTCGCCGCTCAGATTGGAGAAATTGGATCCGGATGGCTGTTCCACCACAATTTCGTTTTCCGGTTCGGTTTCTACAATCGCTGTTTCTGCTTTTGGCTGGCAAGCAGCTAAAGTTAACGAGGCGATCAATAATAAGATCAATAAAGTTCCAAATTTTTTCATAAAAGGGGTCCTACCTTTCTTTAAAGCCCTCATTTTTAATTTTTACTAGTTCAGCTTCAACCACTTTTCGCAGGTCTTTCTGCACGGCATCAAAGGGTTGATCAGCATCTACTATTCGCCAGCGCTGTGGTTCCTGCGCTAGCAGGCTTAAGTATCCTTCACGAACGCGTTTATGGAAAGCCAATGCATAATCATCCAGGCGATTCCATTCGCCGCCACTGTGTTTTCGGCGCTGTAATCCGATCTCAACATCCAAATCAAGCAGGATGGTTAAATCGGGGTAAAGCCCCCCAGTGGAAAAATCATTCAATTTCTTCAAGGTGTCCAGATCGACAGCATGCCCATAGCCTTGATATGCCAGGGTTGAATCGGCATAACGGTCACAAAGGACGATATTTCCTTGCTTGAGGTTGGGCAGAATGACCTCTTCCACATGTTGTGAACGAGATGCCAGATACAGAAGAATTTCAGTACGCGGGTGCATGGCGGTGTTTTCCAGCGCATGTAAAACGGTGCGAATTTGATCACTTATCTGCGTTCCGCCAGGTTCACGGGTGGTAAAAACGCAATATCCTTGCTCACGCAACCATTCCGCCAATACCGGTAATTGCGAGCTTTTTCCACTGCCTTCTGGACCTTCCAGAGTAATAAACATATTTATCCTATTCGCGGAAGATGCGCACACGCCGGTTGGGGTCTTTCCCGTAGGAGTGGGATACCAACTGAGACTGGCGAGCCATCTCGTGTTGTAAGCGGCGTATGGCAGAGGACGCCGGTGGTAAATCTGCCCAGCGTTGTCCGTTCAATACCGCGCGAATCCCATCTTCGGTAAGTTGTGAGGCATATTGCCAATCATCATTCTGTGGAAATGTATTGTTGTTGAGGTTGTATACTTCCATCAATGTCTTTTCCATCTGATTGATGGTATTGGAGCGCAGGAAGTACAGAGGTGTGCCCCGTTCCTCTGCCTCGATCAATATTTGCTGTCGGGAACGGTAATAGGTGCGCAGTGTCATAATAATATCTGCTTCTTCGGGAGTGCGCACAATCATAGCGGGCACCGACAGGCGTTTGGCTGCCTGTTCCAGTCGATTACGGGCTACGCCGTAAGGAAAAATCTTGACAGTACGCATCCGGCCTGTTTCAGGATCGTTATTGACGATTGGAGAGGATGGCTGGTGTGGTTGACCATAAGTAGTACGAGGTTGTGTACCAGCACGTCCATTCTCGCTGCTGCGGCGCATGCCCTGTGACATGGAACCGCGGGTTGTGATGGATGGTGCCGGCAATTTTTCAACTTTGATTTCATTATTCTCGTTGCGATAGCGTATTTCGGGCGGGATTGGGTAACCGCGTAATAATGAATCGACTGCTTCAGAAACATCTGCCTGGATAGCCATGCGATTGCGTTCTTGAATCTCAACCAGCACATCAAATGTGGGGGGTGAGCGGCGTTCGAGCACAGTTTTCTGAGTACCACGCCGGCGGGCTTCTTCGTCGGAAAGGGTTACCGATTCAATGCCACCAATCAGATCTGACAGTGTTGGGTTGAGCAGCAGATTCTCCAGGGTGCGCCCATGGGCTGTGGCGATTAATTGCACACCCCGCTCCGCAATTGTACGTGCTGCCAGCGCTTCCAGTTCACGGCCAATTTCATCAATGACGATGACTTCCGGGTTGTGATTTTCAACCGCTTCAATCATGACCTCGTGCTGTAAGGATGGCTTGGCAACCTGCATACGGCGGGCCATGCCTACGGCTGGATGGGGAACATCCCCATCGCCGCCAATTTCATTGGAGGTATCCACAATCACCACCCGCTTTTTTTCTGCCAGAATACGGGCAGCTTCGCGTAACATGGTGGTTTTTCCAATACCGGGTTTACCCAGTAGCAAAACGCTTTTTTCAGATTCGATTAAATCCTGGATGATGTCGATGGTGCCATAAACCGCGCGACCAACCCGGCAGGTGAGACCCACTACCTGACCACGGCGGTTGCGAATGCCTGAAATACGATGCAGGGTACGCTCCAGTCCGGCACGATTATCGGCATCAAAATCACCGATGCGTGTGACCACATAGTCAATATCCTCATGGGTTACTTCCCGTTCGGATAAGGGAACTTCCTCCTCCACAAAACGGGCTTTAGGGGTGCGACCCAGATCCATTACAATCTCTATTAAATTATCACTATTATCTGCTTCTTCCAAAGCTTTGGCAGTCTCCAGTGGGAGGACTTCCATCAATGCTTGTAGATCATCTGTAATTTTTCGTTGTTTCATTCTTCCTTAAAAATCCTGTTCCAAATTGTTAATCAGGTATACCTGCTTTTTTTATATTAATTCAACATATTAAACCATAACAAGTTTTTCTTAGAATGGTATTAACCCTTGTTAATTTGATGCGATTATATCATCGGGTTTCATTTTTTGGTGGCGTTACGCATGATTGGCGAAGTTGGTTCAGTGCCATGCGCTTCCAGCACTTTCCGAATGGTAACCGGCATACTGACGCGTTGTTGTTTGATGAGATGCCGCACCAGCATGATTTTCCTGTCGCCGGGTGTGCCACCCAGGTTTTCGGCTGAGGAATTCAACCAGGATTGATAATCGCGGACCGCCAGATAAAGCGGCCGTCCATTGGAAGAATTTAACAGCCTCAGCAGACCAGACAATAACTGCTCTGGTTCGCGAATATCGGGATGGACAATTGGGGTAAGAAAAACACCCCGGGGACCGCTGGTAACCTCTACAAAAGCAAGCAAATCGCCATCGATACAATGAACATAACCCTGTACCCGCCTTTTATCCATGGCTTCTGCACCCTGCACCAGGGGGGGTACCACCGCATGGTAGAGACTGTTCAGGTTGTGTTGGTCAATTTGTTGGAATGAACGCCAGAGCTGATTTTTCTCCCCATTTTGCTGGTGATTGGTAAACCGCCAGACCTGTTGCCGGGCGAACACACTGAAGCCGGATAGGCGTAACATCTCGAACACTGGTTGATCTTCTTCAATTTCAGCCAATAATCGGAAGGCACCCCGCCCACCACTCTCCCAGCACAGATGATCCAGTAAAGCCAGAACAGCACGATCAGTCAGGTTGTTTTCAGGGGCTAAAAAGCTCAGATGCGCGTTTTGATCGCCAGGATTGAAATTGATCTGACCAATGAATGGCGTTAACCCTTTCCCGGGCAGGGCAATGCCACTATAGCTGCTGTAATCCATGCGTAAATGACCCAGCATGGCAGAACTACCAATCGGATTCCCATGCGTCAAACCCAGGACGCTATCAGTGCAAAGAATCTGGCTGCGGTAGCGCCAAATATGACGTAAATCACACCAGTTAAACGGTCTTACTTCGATGAGATCATCTCCAAAAAATAACGGTGGAAGCGATTGTCAGAGCTTAATTCCGGGTGAAATACGGTTGCCAACAAGTGACCTTGCCGGGCAGCGACAATTTTTTCCAGCCCTAATTGTGCCAGCACCTCAACCTCAGGTCCAACACTTTCGATAATAGGAGCGCGGATGAAAACAGCCGGAAAAGTAGGCAGGCTTCCATTTAAGTGATCCAATGCCGGAATGCGCACATCAGCCTGGAAACTATCCACCTGACGGCCAAAGGCATTGCGCTGGATGTGAATATCCATTACCCCTATTCTGGGCGGATTGTTTTGGTCATCTTTGGCCAGCAGGATTGCGCCAGCACAGGTGCCCCAAACCGGATGCTCAACGGCAAAGGTTTGCAGGTCTGAGAACAATCCAAACTCGAGCGCTAGTTTGGCCATGGTGGTTGATTCCCCACCCGGGATAATCAAACCATCCAGTCCGGTCAGGTGCTGGCTGAGACGAACCTGTTGTGTTTCCACACCCAGCTCTTGCAGCATCTTTTCATGCTCAATAAAGGCACCCTGTAAGGCTAAAACACCAATGCGCATCCCGACTACCAGCCGCGTCCAGCCATTAATTCATTTTCGGGCAGGGTGGAAATCTGCCTGCCGACCATGGGTTCGCCCAGATTACGGCTGATGTCAGCCAGCATCTTGGGGTCGTTATAGTGCGTGACCGCTTTAACAATAGCGGCTGCGCGTTTGGCTGGGTCACCGGATTTGAAGATACCGGAACCTACAAAGACGCCATCCACACCTAACTGCATCATCAAGGCAGCATCTGCCGGGGTAGCAACCCCACCGGCTGCAAAATTAACCACTGGTAATGTGCCAGTTTTATGAACCTCCAGGACCAATTCAAATGGCGCGCCGATATTTTTGGTGTAGGTCATTAATTCTTCCACCGGCATGACCTGTAGATGTCGAATTTCACCCAGAACGGTACGGGCATGGCGCACCGCTTCAACCACATCACCGGTGCCGGCTTCGCCTTTGGTTCGAATCATGGCAGCCCCTTCACCGATACGGCGCAGGGCTTCCCCCAGATTACGACAGCCACACACAAAGGGTACTTTAAAATCGTGCTTGTAAATATGGTGGCTCTCATCTGCCGGGGTGAGCACTTCGGATTCATCGATATAGTCGACACCTAAAGCTTCCAGGATCTGTGCTTCCACAAAATGACCGATACGGCATTTCGCCATCACAGGGATGCTGACTTTATCCATAATTTTGAGGATCAATTCAGGATCACTCATGCGAGCCACCCCGCCATCGGCACGGATGTCTGCCGGCACACGTTCCAATGCCATCACAGCGCAAGCGCCGGCATCCTCCGCGATGCGGGCATGCTCCGCTGTGACCACATCCATGATCACGCCACCCTTCAGCATTTGGGCTAACCCTTTTTTAACGGCAAAGGTGCCGGTTGCTTCTGCCATATCATCCTCCTGTTGGAAAATCATTTGTATAGCGATTCTACCACGCGCCAGAGCCAGATTCAAACCCAAGCGGAACTTCCCACCAAACCCCTCCTCCTTCTGTGGTCCGTGACAAACCAGACCACTTCAATTATCCAAGATGTTTACCTCTGGCAAAATAAATTCCCATTGGTGGTGCATTGCACTTGAGGATTAACCAGGAATTCCGGTCCTGGGGCAAGTGATTTGTTAATGATATTCCAAATGGGCAGTGCACCAATCTGGAACCCTACTTCCGTTTATGTAATCAGGTGCAACGCACTTTTGGATGTAGGATGCTCCGTCTTTTTTTTCCATTCCAATCGATCTGGTCAAACCTTAAGTGCAGCGCACCTTTTAAATTCTGAATTCTGAATCCTGAATCCTTATTACTCCACCGGGTAGCCACTCTGCTGCCAGCTTTGCAGTCCGCCTTGTAATGTGTTGACGTTCTTGAATCCTCTTGCTAGTAAAACGGTCGCCGCACGGGCGCTGGATTCTTCAGCCGGTCAGGTGCAGTAGGTGATGATCCAATCGTTCGGATTGAGTTCAGAAAAACGGTTTTCCATTTCTGCTTCTGCGATTGAAAGTGCCCCGGGAATATGACCGGTATTGTAGGAATCGTCCCCACGCACATCCACAAACACGGCTGTGCCGGCATCATAAGCGGCTTTGGCATCCTGTAAAGAGATGCGTTCCACCTCAGGATACGGAATATTCGGATTTTGGTTAGCCGCAGATGATTGTTCCGGTTGCTGTGCCTGAACAACCAGAACCACCACAGCTACTATCAGCATTAAACCACCCACCAGGACTACCCAGATGGAGGGATCAATTTTTTGCTTGCTTTTCTTCAACTTTGCCAATGTTTGCTCCTTGACATCCTTTCTAAAAGGAAGGATGAGGTATTGATTGGATGAAAGTATATCGTAATTTACGACAAATTCAATCTGATTATCAAGCTTCTTAAAAAATTCTAATGTGTTTTTTAAAAACAATAGCTCGGGTTTTCTCGAGCGATAGGTCTCCTGGGTTTCTCAAATTAGTGACCAGAATTCAGGTGGGTTGAGCTTGAAAAATCCCCTTGTTTAGAAAAGTGAGAAATTCAGATGAATATGGTGATAGTTAGCACACGTACGGACGGGTTCCGAACCCGCCCGTACGGCTCATCAGCCAAAGGGCAGGGATTCATTGAAGCGGATCAGGTAGGTTTTTTCAACCCCTATCATGGTTTTGGGTTATCCGGTCTTAATGATACTCGTTCGCACTCCTACCCAAAGCACTACAGCAAACACCAGAATAAGAAAGCTGCCCCCCAGGAAGACCCATTTTAAGGAAGTAAAGACCCCTGCCAGGCTGGCCAGAATATCTGTTGGGGTCGGGTAGCGGAACATCACCACCATGCTGGCGATATTCTCTAAATAGTCAAACAGAATACCTGCCAGAGGCACCAAATTCAACAGACGCAGTTTTGAGTCTTCCAGGATGGTTTGATTTAAAATCCAACTGATCGCATTGATCAGAAAGAAAGTGTACACCAGCGGCCAGAGGATATCGAAAGTGATGCGCGAATCCACATAATATAACCTGCCTTCCTGCCCATAGGTTTCCGCTATCTGATAAAGTTCAGCCTTTGAGTAATAAAGTGAGGTGTCCGGGGATGGAGCAGACCCGATCACCTGATCAGACCGGGCCGCTTCGGCGGGCAGAACCAATACCAGGTAAATGACAAAAAGAGCCAGCGTGATGAGAACCACCCAGAAGGATGTTTTTCGATAAAAATATTGGGATAGGCGCTGCATATATTCTCCAACAAATATTAAGGGGTATTCACCTGGATATTCAACCCCTGCCCGGTGGCTTCAATGGCTTTGAGTTGGGCTTGGCGGGCCATATCAGTGGCAGCCGCCAGAATGCGCAAAGCCTCAGAAGGGTTATGGAACCCCATGCTGCTTTCGGCGGAAATGAAATCCCAACGCAATTGTGATTCCCGGTGCAAATTACGTGCTTCGGCTAATAATTCCGGATTCACCCCCGCAACCTCGGCTGCAGTTGCTATTGTTTTGATTGCGTCTACGAGTGCATCTTCCGTTGCCTCCATTGTGTCCCATACTTGCTGTTGAATGATCGCAACACGGTCGGTTACATATTCGACACTGGTGTGACAGGTTCCACAAGTGGCTTCAGGATCCAACAATGGGCTGCGCATGTTGTGATTGGAGAATTTGGCTGCTCCATCTTTGGTGTAAGGCATATGGCAATCGGCACAGGCGACGCCAGCTTTGTAGTGGGTGCTGTCCGCTGTGAAGAGTTCGTAATCTGGGTGTTGCATCTTGATCATACTTGCCCCGGATTCGGCATGCACCCAATCAGTAAATGCTAACTCCTGGTAGTAGGCGGCAATCTCCTCTATTTTGGTGCCATTATCCCATGGGAACGTCAATAGATTACCTTCCCCGGCAAAATAATATTCAACATGGCAATTGGCACAAACCAACGAGCGCATCTCCTGCCTTGAAAAAGTGCGCCAATCCTTTCCTTGCTCCTCCAAAGCATTCTCTAAAGCTGGGTTGGTGACGACCAATCGCATACTGGAAGAATCATGGCAATTTACACAACCGATGGGTTCCGTGATTTGTTTTCCAAGAACACCGAATGGTGTGCTGGCGTATTTGGCTGCGCCCATCTCATCCCACAGTTCAATATTATTTGCGCTTTTACAGGAATAACACGTGCCGGCAGAGGTGTCTGTTGTGCGCAATGTTTCCTCAACATCTGTAATGGAATGCATATGACCACGATCTTCTTTATAATCTTTACTGAATCCGTAATTGACCCACAGTGTAACCAGGCGTGGATCCCACTCCAGTTTCTGGAAAGGCAGTGATCCAGCAAAGGCGGTGCGGGTGTTATTCTCTGCTGTCAATAGAAAGGTGGAATACTGGTTTGGAAAGTTTACACCCCAAACCGAAGAATCCGGTTCCATTGGTGAGACTTCTGTCAGTGGCGGAATTCCCCGTATGGGATCCGGTTGTGATTGGATAAACCATAACAACCCTACAACCGCAATCACCAGAATCGCAATCGTAACACTCAAAATGGTAATAGGTGAAATCTTTTTCATTTATCTGTCTCCTGGTCTCGAAATGGTAAGATGGAAATTCCTCGTTCACCGTGGGCTACGGAACGATGACACTCGACGCAATAACGCTGTTCATCCATTGCGTTGAAAGCAATGTCTTCAACTGCCGTTTCGTGGCACCCAATACAATTCTCCTGAATAATATCTTTAGAAAGTGGGATAGCCCTTAAAATGGTGGGGTGTTCCTTGAATAAAAAACCGGTCACATGCCGGTAACCGGAATATGCTTTAAAAAGATACTTGGGGACAAAAGAGTGTGGGGCATGGCAATCGACACAATTTGCCCAGGAGGCGTGCGCTGCGTGATACCAGCCTTCATAGGCTGCATCCATCAGGTGACAATTATTGCAGGTGACCGGGTTACTTCCCAGATAGGCGGTGAAATCAGTTGCCACCATTAAAGCGCCTGCCACAATCAATAAAGCCGCAATACTGATGATGATAGCTACTTTCATATGCCGTTTTCCTCGTTCATTATTCTGTATTTTTTATGTGAGATTTAATAAATAACCTGTAGATACTCATAAATTATTGCATTTTAATGAAAAATAATCAATTGATAATCCCGATTACTTAAACGCATCATTCGATTCTAGCGAAATTTTTGGTACCGCGCTGGCGGGCTTTCCGGGCAATAATTATGATTACTGCTACGATAGCACACATCACCGCCGCGGACAGAAAATGGAAACGAATGGACGTAAATCCAAAAATACTGCTGATGAATGAAAAGACAAATGGCGAAATAAATTGACCTGCAAAGAGACCACTGGTATTCAACGACAAAGCCCAGCCACTCATATCGGAAGATACCTGATTTGAAATGGTGAGTGCGTTAAATGGTATTAGTGAGCCAATACCCAGCCCGATGATAAAAACGGCCAGAATAATCATCCATAAACTATTGGCAACAAAAAGAATACCAAAGCCAATGACTGAGACCCCCATGCTGAATATGGCTGTATTATTCTTAAAACGCCGGTAGATTTTATCAAAAAGCAGCGCTACCAGGAATTGTGCACCCTGATAAAAAGCAATTGCAACACCGCTTTCAGCAGAATCTCCCAGGCCAGTGTCTTTTAAATAAAAAGCCATGTTGTTGGTGATTAAATTAAAGATAACGATCGAGAACAAGGTAAATAACGCCGCAGCGTACACCAGAAATGGCAATTTTTGGTCTTTGATTATAGATTTCGATTGGGAAGAAGGTTCGGGTAGATAAAAATAAACCATCAGCAAGACCACCACGCTAATGCCATAGGCTCCCATCGCGTAGCGCCAGTTATAGAGTGCCAACCAACCGGACAACAAGGACATTAAAATTGCACTTGAAGTGGCTACCGCAGAGGAGAGCCCCATCAAACGAGCGCGCTTTTCACCTGTGAATAGGTCAGCAATAAGTGAAAATGAAAGCGGCGTAATTAGACCCAGACTGATGCCTAAAAAAGCTCTCAGAATTAACAAAACCACAAATGTAGGAGCAAAAGCTGCACCAACACCGGAAATACCATAAATTACCAACCCGGTTAACAGGATGTGTCGCTTCTTGTAGCGCAATGTCAGTTGCCCTGAAAGCAAACTGAAAGGGATGATAAAAAGCGAGGGTAAATTCAGGAACATTTGTAACTGTAACTTGGTTACCTCTGGAAAAGAAAGCTGGATGCGGCCTAATGCGGGAGCAACGGACGAGAAAGACATGACTGCGAACATCGATAAGGACAGGACAGCAATCGTAAGCGATAGTGATGACTTTTGGGTGATTGGAGTGGGTGGATTTGTCATGGTAAGAAGAACAGATCCTTAGGCAGCTTTTAAATTTTTCTGTGTCAGTAGCCACACAATGAATAACAGTGCAGCCAATAAAGTTAAGAGTCCGCCTGAAAAGAAATTCAAGCGGATGGTGTGCATATTGAACAGGGTCCCGATGAGCGAGAAAAACAAGGGCGAAAGAAATTGACCCAGATACAGGCTGCTGTTGGTGATGGAAAGGGCTGGCCCGTTCAACTCATCAGGCACCAGATTGGCGGTGGTCAGGAATATGGTCGGCATGATGGTACCAATCCCCAAGCCGGCAATGAATAGTGAAACCAAAACGGCTGGAAAAGTCTGCACAAAATTGAGCGCTATCAGACCGCCCCCCAAAGAGAGTAAAGATAGGATGGTTGTCAAAGACTTCAAATGTTTACGAATACTTCCAAAAGCAAGCCCGACGATAAAGGCTGCCAGATTCATGGTGGCAATACTGATGCCGCTTTGTCCGGCATCGCCAATGTTTGTTTCCTGCAGGAAGAGCGCAATCTGGGTCGGAATCAGGTAAAAGACGATCATTAACAAAATCGTCAAAAAACCCATTCCATACACACCCACCGGTAGTTTGGCGGGCTGGGAGGATTTCTGCTGATTGGATGTTGGGGGTTCTGGTAAGTAGAAATACACCATGATCAGCACAATCAAACTAACCAGGTAAGCTCCAAAGGCAAAACGCCAGCTTAATAAAGCCAGCCAACCGGATAACAAAGTCAGCACAATACCACCCAGGGTAGCAATCGCTGAAGATTGACCCATGGTGGTGGACCGTTCATTCCCATGGTAAAAATCAGCAATCAGCGACAAGGAAAGGGCAGAAATCAGGCCGGTTCCGATGCCCAACAGCGCACGCATGACCAGGATCATTGGCAGGCTGTTCATCAAACCGCCGCCCACGCCTGCCAGAAGGTAGATGGTGAGCCCAGCAAATAATATGTGCCGCTTATTGATTTTTAAAGAAAGTCTACCAGTGAGCAAACTGAATGGAATGATAAATAAAGGCGTCAGAGTCAGAATCATTTGAACGGTTAATTCGCTGGCTTCCGGAAAAGCTTGCTGAATACGGCCTAAAGCAGGAGAAACCGCAGCTCCGGATAGAATCGAAAGGAAGGATAGAGACAGAATGGTTGGTTTGAGCAATCTGGATTTTGACATTTTATATCGATTCTTACAGAGGTGTTAAGTGACACGCAACAAAAGAGATAACTTTAAGTTGTATTGTACACTGTTTTTCGTGAGAACCATCATTTCATCGTTGAGCAAACAGTCTGATCGGCGTGCTGGGATTCTGAATAATGATGACAAAATCAGGTTATTATTACTAGTTTAAATTATGTACTTTTATCAATAAATCTATATAATAGTATTGTCGTTAATCTTCTTAAAACCATGAAGATTTTATGGGCACGTTCGTGCCAAAACCATATTTTGGAGGAGAAAAATGAAAAAGGTAAGTTTTATTCTATTTCTGACTCTGTTGATTGCAACAGTATTAACTGCCTGTCAACCAGCAGAAGTCGCACCAGCTGAAGATGTCATCACTGACACTGAGCTGAATGTGCTCTGTACACCACAGGAACAATGGTGTCAGGGTATGAAACAGGAGTTCGAAGCCAAATACGGAATCACCGTCAACTATGTACGTATGTCGTCCGGTGAAGCATTAGCCCGTGTGGAAGCTGAGAAAGACAACCCCACATTTGATATCTGGTGGGGTGGCCCGATCGATAGTTTTGTTGCCGCCAAAGAAAAAGGCTTGCTGGAGCAATATGATTCACCCAATTATGGCAATATTCGTGATCCAAAGTTGATGAAGGATGCTGATAATTATTGGGTGGGGGTGTATGTTGGCAGTCTCGGTTTCGCCACCAACACTAATTGGTTAGAAGCGAATCCTGGGGTGGAAGCACCAAAATCCTGGGATGATCTCTTGAAACCTGAATTCAAAGGCCAAATTTTGGTTGCTCATCCATCCACCTCGGGCACATCCTACACTGCCATCGCCACCGTTCTTCAGATGCGTGGTGAAGAAGCTGGTTGGGAATACATCAAACAATATGCCGGGCAAGTAGCCCAATTCACCAAGAGTGGTGCTGCACCCGCCAAGTTCGTTGGTCAGGGTGAAGGTGCTGTAGCCATTGTGTTCTCACATGATACTGTCAATGAAATTGAGAACAATAAGATGCCTCTGGTATTAACCTTCCCAGAAGAAGGTACCGGCTATGAAATCGGTGGGGAAGGCATTATCAAGAATGCCAAGCACATGCAGGCAGCCAAATTATGGTATGACTGGGCAATTACGCCCGAAGCACAGGCTTTAGGTCCGAAGTATGCAGCCTATCAAGCGCCTACTGTCTCCGGTGTAGAACTCTCTCACCCAGAATTATTGGAAGTCAATCTCATCGATTATGACTTCATTTGGGCCGGCACTCACAAAACCGAATTTGTAGACAAATTCACCAACGAAATCCAGAATGCTGAAAACCTGAAACAATAAAATATCGACCGAATTACGGGGCGGTGCCAACCGCCCCGTATGTTAAATTGGAAGAACCATGCAAAACACCCAAAACGGCACCATTCATTCCACCCCAAACACATCCTCAATCGTACGTCGGATCCGAGAATTTGCCCTCATCCGCAGAGACCCGGTTCTCTTTATGAGTTTGTTATTAGCTGGTATTTTTATTTTTGTTTTTATTGTATTTCCTCTCTACCGCTCTGTGTCTGGTGGTTTCATTTCAAAAGAAGGTGCATTCGATGTCACCTATTTTGCCCGCTATTTTGATAATTATTACGGTCCCAATCTGCGGAAAGCCTTCTTTGACACGATGTTAATGGGCGTCTTAACAGCAGCCCTCGGCACCCTGTTAGGTTTCGTTTTCGCATATGCGGTTGTGCGCTGTAATATTCCCGGTAAGCGAGTTGTTCATTGGTTGGCATTGGTACCTACAGTGTCCCCGCCCTTTGCATTAGCCCTCAGTATGATTTTGTTGTTTGGCCGGAATGGTTTGATTACGAATAAGGTTTTTGGAATCACCTTTGTGCAGGGTATGAACGATGTGTATGGTCTGGATGGATTGGTCATTGTCCAGTCGATCACCTTCTTTTCAGTTTCTTACCTGATCCTGCGTGCCATGTTAGAGCGGCTCAACCCGGCGATGGAGGAAGCAGCTTCCAGCCTGGGGGCGGGGCGATTTCATTTATTTCGCACCATTACACTCCCGCTCCTGATTCCTGGTATTGCAGCCTCCTTTCTGCTGCTGTTTGTCGAATCTCTGGCAGACCTGGGCAACCCATTATTTCTTTCCGGCGGCCGCACGGTGCTCTCGGCACAAATTTTCCTGGCGGTCATCGGTGAATATAACTATCAGAAAGCATCCGCTCTTTCTTTTGTGCTGATGATTCCAACCCTGGTGATTTTTCTCATTCAGCGCTATTACGTCAATCGCCGTACATATATCTCTGTGACGGGGAAACCCGCTGGATCAGTCATCCTTGAAAAAGATCCGATTATCCGTTTGATCTTCAACTTCCTGACCTATGCTATTATTGCCTTTATTCTGCTTTTGTATGCAACCATTGTGTATGGTTCCTTCAGTACCGCCTGGGGAGTTGACTTTACGCCTACCCTGCGCCATTGGGAGATGACGGTCACGCGCGGAATCGAAGCCATCCTGGATACAACCTTCCTGAGCGCGCTGGCAACTCCCTTCGCAGCCATACTGGGCATGATCATTGCCTGGTTGGTGGTGAGAAAGAACTTTACCGGCAAATCTGTGCTGGATTTCACCTCGAATCTGGGTGGCGCAGTGCCGGGCACCATTCTGGGTATAGGGTTTGTAATGGCGTTCAACAAACCACCACTGGCATTAGCGATTGGAATATATGCGGTGATGGCATTGTTTTTTGCTTCGGTGGTCGGTAAGACCAGATGGGAGGGAATTATCATTCTGGGTGTGGGTACTGCCGTCGGTGTGGCGCTCAATCAGGTCTATGAGCCCTATATGTATTACATCCTGGGAGGATTCTACCTTGTTGTAGCCATTTATATGATGGTCACTCAGAAGATATTCAGAAAACCATTGGTTCTAGCAGTATTGGGCATTTATGTAATGTCTACCAATTGGGCTGTACTTATTTCGAAACCAATTGCTAATTTCAGCCGCTCTTTAGAACGAGGGTTTTGGAGTAATGCGATCTTTCAGGCTTCAGACCACATCAAAGTACTCGTACAACCTACACCAGCACTTCTGGCAATTGGATTGGTGTTCGCCGGGGTACTGTTGTTGCAAAATATAAATGGAAAAGCATCGCGCATTGGGATAGGGATTCTGACGCTGGCGGTTCCCTGTGCTTTGTCGTTTGTGGGTGTGCCCTATGCCATGGTGGGTGGGGCTTATATAATTATGGGTGCCTTCATTGTTCGTTCGGTGCCGGCTTCGGTGCGTTCGGGTGTGGCTGCCCTGCAACAGATTGACCCTTCTATTGAAGAGGCTTCCAATATTTTAGGGGCGGATGCGCAATATACATTTCGCAAGGTGACTTTACCGTTGATTTTGCCGGCTCTGTTCGCCGGGCTGGTCTTCAGCTTCACCCGACACATGACCAGCGTCTCCGCGATCATCTTCCTGATATCTGCCAAATGGAGGATTGTGACAGCATCCATTTTAAGTGAATGGGAGCAAGGTGGTGTAAGTATTGCCGCTGCTTATTCAACGGTAATCATTATTTTTGTATTGATTGCCATTTTTGTGCTAAATTTGTTGGTCAACAAGCTCTTTAAAGGTAGAGGCTCGGTGGACATGAGCCAGGGATTTTAAATTTTCGGATTGAGGAACCTATGTATTTAACATTAGAAAACATCACAAAAATATTCCCGGCGCGCGGCGGGGTAGGTGAAGTGACCGCCGTTCACAATGTCAACCTGGACATTGAAAAAGGCGAACTGATCACATTACTGGGACCCAGTGGTTGTGGAAAAACGACCACCTTGCGTATGATCGCCGGGTTTGAATTTCCTACTGCCGGTCAGATCGTGCTGGATGGAAATCAAATTAACATGCTGCCTCCCCACAGACGGGAAATGTCCATGGTGTTCCAGAGTTATGCAATTTTCCCTCATCTGGATGTTTTTGAGAATATTGCTTATGGATTGAACGTTCAACGCTTGCCGAAAACAGTTATTCAGGAGCGAGTCAATAAGGTACTGGATCTTGTGCAACTTCAGGGGTATGGAGACCGTGCCCCGACCCAACTTTCAGGGGGTCAACAACAACGTGTTGCCCTTGCCAGGGCATTAATCATGGAACCAAAAGTTTTACTAATGGACGAACCTCTTTCCAACCTGGATGCTAAACTTCGTGAAGAAATGCGTTTCGAGATTCGCCGCATTCAGAAAGAAATGAACATTACCAGTGTATATGTGACGCATGACCAGATCGAAGCCATGACCCTGTCTGACCGGATCGTGGTCATGAACAACGGCATCATTGAGCAGATCAGTACACCGGTTGAGATGTACCGTTACCCCTCCAGCCGCTTCGTTGCTAATTTTATCGGTCGGGCGAATTTTGTATCTGCCATTGTCCAGAAGCAGGTTAGTTCGAACTTAATAGTGAAAATATTTGGCGAAGTTCTGGAATTAACGAATATTCAGCGTGATTTTCACGAACAGGAAGCAGTTAGCCTGATTGTTCGTCCCGAAATGCTCCGCATCAATAAAACCGGGGAAATCTTCCCGGGTGTTATCCGACGCGGTGTCTATCTGGGTGATGTCATTGAATACGATGTGGAAGTCAATGGGCAAATGCTGACCTGTGTGGAATCAGACCCTTATGTAATGGAACTTTTCCCGAATGGTGAGCAGGTTACGGTAGGGTTTGCGGAGGGCTGCATTCAGGTGCTGCCAGAGGAAGAAACGAATAGCTAAAAATAATTTACAAATTCCGGTTTTTCTAATTGCTATATTATCAGCATTGTTATTCGGGGCAGCAACTCCCCTCAGCAAGAGTTTACTGGATCATTTATCTTCATTTCAATTAGCAGGGTTACTGTATATTGGTGCAGCATTGGGTGTAATTTTGCTGGTCATCCGCGAACGAAAATTTCTATGGCCCTGGAAAATGGATCACAAAAACTCACTGCGTTTGCTGGGGGCAGTCTTATTTGGCGGTATGTTGGGGCCTGTAGCGCAATTGGCCGGTTTGCGCCTGGCGAACGCTGCATCCGTTTCGATGTGGCTTAATCTGGAAATGGTGGCTACCGCCATTCTGGGTCATTTCATTTTCAAAGATCACTTAACACGAATTGGCTGGTTCGCGGCGGGAGGCATTTTATTATCGGCTGTCATTCTGACTTCCGGTGAAGGTTCTGCAGGTGTTATGGCTGGGATTCTGGTCTCACTTGCCTGTATCTGTTGGGGAATTGATAACCACCTGACTGCATTAATCGATGGCATCACACCGGCACAATCGACCTTATGGAAAGGCCTGGTTGCCGGGACGACCAACCTGATCATTGGGATCAGCATTGCACCCTTAACAGGCTCTGTGGGTTCTGTGATAGGCGGTTTGGTCCTGGGTGTTTTTGCTTATGGTTTCAGTATTGTGTTGTACATTACAGCTGCTCAACAGCTAGGTGCTACCCGCAGCCAATTGATTTTTTCCAGTGCGCCTTTTTGGGGTATTTTGTTATCAATATTGATTCTGGGGGAGAAATTTACCTGGCAATTGGCAATTGCCATCTTACTATTCATCGTATCACTTTCTTTGCTTATGCGTGAACAACATCAGCACAAACACCTTCACGAAAGCATGATCCATGAGCATTTGCACCGCCATGATGATGGCCATCATGACCATAATGAAAATGATGCTGCGGATGGTTGGCATTCACACCTGCATCAACATGATTTCCTGAAACATTCTCATCCACATTGGCCGGATTTACATCACCGGCATTCGCATGAGTAAGAATGAGACGAAGAAGTCTTGACAAGTATTTGATGTGACAAATGGAATGTTCTCAGGAAACTTTCCGAGTCAGAAAATTTACCCAGTAGCTATTTGGAGGAGCTTTAATAAAAACATCCACCCATTTCATTCATTGATCAATCTGCTATGCGCGGCTTCAATCTGATCGCGATCCATCTTCACCACTTCGCGGTCGTAGGTCAGGTAGCCGTTGATCTCGTACTCGACGTCGCAGAGTTCAGTGTAAATGGCTGCCACCAGTCCTTTTTCTTTAAGGGTGAGCAATTTTTCCATCAGCTTAAGGTACCTTTTTGTCAGTTCCGCACTGGATTTCACCATGCGGTAGGCGAATAGCTTCTCCTCCTGCCACAAGTGACCCTCCACTTTAAGACCGAGACCGCCAAATTCTGAGAGAGCAACAGCGCGTTCCTTTTCGATGGGAGGCATGCCAGGGCCGACATACTTGTGAATGGAATAGATGTCCCCATTGCCCTGATCGAACCAGCCGGAAGCTACATCCACCAGGCGTGAAGGATCGTTGGCTTTGACCCAATCACCGATTTCACGGGCATTGAACTGCCCCCAGGATTCGTTAAATGGCACCCACACCACAAGCGACGGATAATTGTGGAGATTTTTCATCATCGCCTGTAATTCGTGCCTGAATTGCTGCCGAACGCCTGCATCTTCGCGCCCAAACCAGTGGTAGCGACGATCATCACGAATTTTGAGATTGAGCAGAAAACCCATCCCCAATATCAGGGTGTGCGGGACTTTCCCGCCACAGGGCATATCCTGCCAGACCAGCATGCCAAGTTGGTCACAATGATAATACCAGCGGGCTGGTTCAACTTTGATGTGTTTGCGCAACATATTCATGCCCAGCGATTTACTGAATATGATGTCGTAACGCAGCGCTTTATCGGTGGGGGCAGTGTAAAGTCCATCCGGCCAATAACCCTGGTCGAGGGGCCCGTATTGGAAGATGGATTTGTGGTTTAAATGGATTCGCGGAATGCCATTTTCATCCTGCACCAGACTGATTTCACGTAAACCACAATAGGATTTCACTGAATCGATCAACTGGTTCTTAACACTTAAGTTTATTTTTAGATCGTATAGAAATGGATCATCCGGCGACCACAAATGAGCATCAGGAACCGCCAGGATGAGTTTTTGTCCTGAGCTGCCACTGATCTCGGTAATCACTTTGTCCGCTTCCTTAAGTTGAACCTGGAGCTCATGCTCGGGAAGTTGATCCGAGAGAGAAACCTGAATCTCAAGCCGGGCTGGCTCAATGAAGGGTGTCATGTGGATCTCCTGGATGAAAACCTCGGGTAATGGCTCCAGCCATACTGTCTGCCAGATTCCGGAAACGGCGGTATAAAAGACAAAACCGGGAGTCAGAGTCTGTTTGCCGCGTTCCTGACGGCCTGCGCTGGTGGGATCGTGGACTTTTACCACCAGCTCATTTTCAGCACCATCACGCAGGAATTTCGTAATCTCAAACGAGAAAGGATCATAACTGCCCTGATGCTGGCCTAGATGCTGCCCATTACACCACACATCTGTCTGCCAATCTACAGCTCCAAAATGCAATACAACCCGCCGGGGTTTCCACTCAATGGGTAATTCAAAGGTTTTGTGATACCAGAGGTGTTCGTTGGGTTGTAATGGCTTACCCACACCGGAAAGGGATGATTCGATCGCGAATGGCACCAGAATTTGTCCCTGATATTGATCCGGCTCATCATCCAGCGGCAAGATCGCATAATCCCATAACCCATTCAGATTCATCCAGTCCTGGCGTGACATTTGTGGTCGTGGATATTCGGGCAAGGGGCTACGCGGGTTGACATCCTTTGCCCAGCGGGTTTGAATTCTGCCGGGGACTGGTGTCCAGGTTGATTGGCTCATTTAGCCTCCTCTGCAGGTAGTTGCCTGGGAATGCGAACCAAAGGCAGGATTGCCAGCAGATTAATCGCTGCGGCCATATAATAAATGACGGGGGTCGGAATAAAGCCAGCTTCCCCGTTTAAAACAGTCGGTATCCCATAAGAGCGAATGAGGAAAGAACCAATCGCAGGGCCGATGACCATGGGTAGCAATACCATAAAGATCATGCGGACACCCTGGAATTGACCACGTTGCTGCTCAGGGTACAGATCCATTAACCAGGCACCGGCCACGATGCCAAAAGCAGCCATGGTCACTGTTTGCAGGGTACCTGCAATGACAAGGAAAGGAATCCCACGTGCAAACGAGAATATCAAAGCCGTCACGGATGAAAGGAAAGCCATCCAAAGAATAAATGTTCGGCGTGGAATTTTATCAACCAATATACCTAGTGGGATAGTGCTCAAGGCTGTGATGATCAAAACGCCTCCCATGATAAGACCCATCGTGCCTTTATCGTACCCCAGATAATGCTCGATATAAATGAGCAGATAAGGAAAAGTAACCTGCCAGGCAATGCCATTCACCAGGATGGCCAGAAATAATAGAAATAGGACGCGATTCTCCCGCACAATACGAAAACGAAATGTATTTAATACCTCGCGCCAATAAGGGAGGCGTGGTTGAAATTGTTCATCATGACTGACCGGTGCATCCTTCAGGAGCAAACCACCAATCAATCCGGTTAATGCCACCAGCCCTCCCAACCCATAGAAAAACACAAAGTAACCATACTTCTCAATCACCACACCTGCCAATGCGGTCGTAATAATGAAAGAGACAAAAATACTCATCTGGATCAAACCTTCCACCCGACCGCGGTTGGTTTTATCGGTGATGTCAGTTGTCCAGGCACTGAAGTTGGCATCATTAGCGGCGGATCCAAAAAAGGTCATGATTGCATCTGCCGTGATGACCATGAATACAGCCAAACCGATCGGGCGCAGTAAGGAGACCATCGGAAACAAGGCCGTTACAATCCCCCACAGAATGTACCCAAACAAAATATAAGGACGACGGCGCCCCATGCGGGTAAAGGTGCGATCGGAGAGTGTCCCGATCAGCAAAGTCGTGACGGTGGCAGTTATGGCACTGATCGCCACCATCCAGGCGATCGGTCTGGGGTTGGGTGTCAAAGTATCGAAAACGAAGGTATTGAACCAGGCGTTTTCCACTCCCCAGGCGATCTGCCCGGAAAGAGACAGCAAAGCGATGACAAACCAGGTGCGAATTGGGAGTGCCGTGTGTGGTGAAGACGTTTTTTTCATGACATATCCTTTGGGCAAAAGTACGAACAGATTAATTATAGCCAGAGTTGTTTAATCCAGGGCTCCACATTAGTGAAATTCAACCATCCGAGCTTGCGAAATGAAAGATGCCATATTAGCCCTATTTGTTAGCGGAGATGGTACATGCATTGAAAATAAAATTTAGTAATCTTCGTATTCCTAAAATGATTAGCAGAAATTGATATTGCGGATTGTTTAAAATAATTTCTTAGGTCTGGGCAGCTTTATAGTACGCTCACCTTAATCTTGACTCTGCACAACATATGTCTTTACAAGATCGGAGAGAACACCCGGTTAAATTTGTATAAAAGTATTAAAATAAATCAGCAACAATATTTCATGGAAAAAAGATGACTTAAGCAATATAGTAGTAGAACATAATAAAATGGTCTGCTTATTCGACAATATTTCTTTATCAGGACGGTAATTAAGCATGCAACTGAAAAAAATTGATTGGAAGCAATTTCCCCTCCCTGCGCTGGTTTTTCTCCTCTTGGGGATAAGCTATGCTGTACAAGCAGGTAAGCTCGGCTGGTACCTGGATGATTGGATTATCCTTGAAGCCTTTGTACAGGGAGGTTTGCAGCGTTTGAATGCATACTCATTTATGGTCACCCGCCCAACGGGAAGTCCCCTCTGGTTGCCCGGCTTCTGGGTTGCTAAGTTTAACCCAATTATCTGGCAATTATGGGCGCTTTTCTGGCGCGCATTATTAGTAGTTTTTATTTGGCTAGGCTGGAAAAAATTATTTCCCGACAAACATCTTATAGTTGGCTCAGCCGCCCTGTTACTGACCGTTTATCCAATTTTTGACCAACAAGCCTCAGCTTTAACCTTCAGTTTTCATTGGATTGCATTCACATTGTGGGGAGTTTCTTTTTATTTGATGCTAAACGCAGCAAAAAGTGAAAAATATTGGGCTATCCTGACCTTGAGCAGCGTATTTGCAATGACAGCACAAATATTTGCGAACGAGTTCTTCATTGGGCTGGAGATTCTGAGGCCAATTGCATTATTTTGGCTGTTCCGGGGAGAGGCTGGAAGGCTTCTCAAAACAATCAAGCAATCGATTCCCTACCTTATTGTCCTGGTTGGATATTTGTTTTGGAGGCTCACATTGATGCTGACTCCAATAAGTGGAGATCGTAACGCGCCGATTTACCTTCGCAATCTTTTCACGAATCCACTCGATTCCTTATTTAAACTGGCAAGTATGACTTTTCAAAGCCTGCTGCAAGGCCTGGGTGGCGTCTGGTATCAAACCATAGATCCCACCACATTCACGATTGCAGCAAATACAGAATTTCTCAGTTGGGTTGTTGTATTTGCGTTGATCACTACAATGGCATTCCTTCTATGGCGATTCAGGCACAAAATTCCTAGCTCCTTTGCTAATAATTCAGACATTTCTATTCACTTCATGTTCATATTCGGACTTTTATTCTTCCTGGCAGGGATTGCGCCAGGGTTATCCATCGGGCGCTACCTTTCACCTCTGGACCGTACATCCGATCGATTCGCAATGGCAGCTATGCCCGGGGCAGCCTTAATGCTAACATCTTTGATATGGTATCTTCTCTGGTCTCAAACGGCAAAAATCCTGACCATGACGATTTTAATTGCATTATCTGTGGGATTTCAATTTCGTTTATCCAATAGTTACCGACACTCCTGGCAAAAACAAGAACGGCTTTTTTGGCAACTTTTATGGCGTGCTCCCCATGTAGAACCTGATACCGCTTTTCTAGGAAATGGAGCGCTTGCGGTCGGTCTTGGCAACTGGGCTACTGCATCTGCTTTCAACATGATGTATGGGGATTATGATAACCCCAAATACGTACCCTATTGGTATGTTGATCTGTACCGCTCTGAAAATGATAATGGCGCTGCTCCCATTGATTTTTCCAGCGCGCACCTCTCCTTTCAGTGGCATAAACCGCAGAGTATTGTTTTTCAATATGAAACTGACATTTCTCCTTGTGTTTGGGTTTTGGATCAGCAGGATGCCAACAATCCTGATCTCGATCCATTCGTAAAGAAAGCTCTCATTCTTTCAGACCTTTCCCGTATATCTAGCGATCGATCATTGCCTAAACCCGCCTTTCTAGATGATGAATTGGATCACAATTGGTGGTGTTACTTTTACCAAAAAGGAGCCCTGGCTGCCCAAAATGAAAATTGGGATGAAGTACTCAGTTTATACAATCTAGCCCAACAACAGGATCATGAGCCTTATGCTTCTCAAGAACTTATGCCTTTCATTCAGGCAGCATTTGTCCACGCTAATTGGGAATTAGCGGAAGAGATGACCTTACAAGCTTCTTCTGTCTCCACCAGCAATGATCAAATCTGTATGGCTTGGCAGACTGTGCGGGCCAAACAACCTATACCAGCAGATGTGCAATCTCGCCTGATCGAAAATTATCGTTGTACCAACTTGCTCGAAGAATAATTAAAACAATGAGGGAAGACTCTCCTGCTACGCAGCGCCTCAAAAGTAACCCTTGATGTGAGGCAATCTTACTTTAGAATCCAGGATTCCCCTTACGTGATTTCAATAACTTGAGCCAACTGGATGACAGGCACCTCAGGGACATATTTAGCTAACGGAGAGGACATAAGAAAGAGGTTATTTCAGTGATAAAATGCTTTTGAGCGCTTTAACAATTTCAGGTTATTGTTAGTGTTAACGTAACTCAATTATTTTTATAACCTGTTTTGATGAAAATATCCCCTCATATAAGGAAATTCAAATATGGAAAAAATCTTAAAGAAATTATCGAATTTTCAAATTGATGGATGGGCTGGTATTCTGTTAGTTATATTAATTTCTGCTAGTGCATATTTACCTCAAGTAATGAAATTTAGCTTCTACAGGGATGATTGGTATTACATGCTTGATGGCTTTACTGGAGGAGCTGATGTTTTTCACGCCATGTTTGCAATAGATCGCCCGGCTCGTGGTTTTCTTTTCAAATGGCTTTTTCAGCTTTTTGGTTTAAATCCACTACCCTATCACCTTACTTCCTTTTTTTGGAGATTATTATCCGGATTTTCTGCAATGTGGCTATTTCGCTTACTTTGGCCTTCACAAAAAAAGGCTGCTTTTTGGATGGGATTATTATTTACCCTTTACCCTGGTTACTTGTGGTGGGTTTCAGGAATAGAATATCAACCAATGATAATGAGTGTTTTTATACAAACATTCTCCATTGCTCTAACAATTATTGCGATCCAACAACGCCCAATAATTTTAAAAATCATAGCTACATTGATGGCAATTATCACCGGCTGGCTCTATATCTTTTTTGTAGATTATGCAGCTGGTATGGAAGCTATGCGTTATTTATGTGTATATATTTATCTAGTTCAAACGTATGGTGAGATCTCTTTTCGGAAACGCATTCAACAAGTTTTCAAAACTATTTGGTATTATCTCCTTGTCCCAATTGTGTACTTAATATGGAATATTTTCATTTTTAGTGGACAACGTGCAGACACAGATATTATCACTCAGTTGTCCCACCTCTTTTCGAGGCCTTTATACGTATCGGGAAACTGGTTTGTTAACTTATTCCAGAGTGTTGTCAATTTAGCTTTGTTTGCTTGGTTTGTTCCATTTTCACAAAACTTTTTTACACTACGTTTGAAATATGTGCTTGTGGGAATGGCTATAAGTGTTTTGATCTTGATGAGTTTGGTGATTATTGACTATTTTTCCAAAACTAATAAAACCACCTTACAAGTTGAAAATGAAAATCAACGTATAAAGAATACTTATTGGCAAGGTGAAGCCTTTTGGTTGGGTTTTATTGGTACTATTTTCGGCTCTCTTCCCATAATCATCGCAAATCGAACAATTGTCTTTGATGCTTTTTCACATTATACGTTGCCTGCATCCTTAGCTGCTTCAATGATGGTAATTGGCCTAATCCACATGGTAAATAAGTCTATTATTCAAAAAAGCTTGCTATTAGGATTGGTTTTTTTT
>SWCG01002890.1_pt2 | contig 43370 bp, 35 predicted proteins | sample 4690071 | NCBI WGS metagenome assembly SWCG01 (sample SAMN10267281, study PRJNA491770) | bioreactor metagenome | isolation source: DHS bioreactor inoculated with subseafloor sediment | place: Japan: off Shimokita Peninsula | collected 2012-10 | reverse complement strand
CTCCGCATTTGTGCCACGCCAGGCGTGCCCGCCTGGCTGCAAAATGCTATATCTCAACGCCGTGTCGGAGGAAGGAAAGAGCAATGAGCGTAGTGGAATACCGCGATTTCTTCTATTCGGCACAAGATGGGCTGAAACTTCATGCGCGGCTCTATGGTGAGGAAAATCCCGGCCTGCCCGTGATCTGTCTGCCCGGTCTCACGCGGAATGTGCGCGATTTCCATGAGCTCGCACTGCTTTTGTCACGGCGCGAGAAATCGCCCAGAAAAGTGATTTCCTTCGACTACCGCGGGCGCGGCCAATCGGCCTATGACGCCGACTGGCGTCATTACGACGTCGCGGTCGAGGCCGGCGACATCATCAGCGGGCTTGCAGCACTCGGCATAGAACACGGCGCCTTTATCGGAACCTCGCGGGGCGGGCTGATCATCATGGCGCTCGCCACGAGCCGGCCAGCGCTCCTCAAAGCCGTCGTTCTGAACGATATCGGCCCCGTCATCGAGGGGGACGGTCTGGCGCAAATCCGCGCCTATCTCGAACGTGCGCCAAAACCCGCGACACTTGGCGAGGCGATACAGATCCAAAAGGCTGTTCATGGCGAGGCCTTCAACGCGCTCAGCGATGAAGACTGGCGTCGCTTTGCAAACGCGCTTTACCGGGAAAAGGGCAAGGGCAACGGGGGACTCGCCCCCGATTACGATCCCAATCTCATAAAGCCTCTGCGAGCCATCGATTTCGACCGCCCGTTGCCGACCGCATGGCCATTGTTCGAGGGCCTGCGCGCAGTTCCGCTGCTCGTCATAAGAGGGGAAAATTCCAGGCTTCTTTCGGCTGAAACCGTTGAGCAGATGAAACAACGGCATCCGGCCATGGAAGCGATCACCGTCCCGGGGCAAGGCCATGCGCCTCTCCTCGAAACGGGAACATTGCCTGAGGCGATTGCCGCGTTCATCGAAGCCGCACACCGGCGCAAGCGCTGAAGCGCGCGCGATCTTTCAGATTCGCTCCAGGCGCTCCAGGTCGTTGTTTTTGCGCATGTCTTCGTCCCGAAATCGGGGCTCTCTTTCGAGAGACACGCTTCGGGCAGCGCCGGATGTTCTTGATTTTCCGCATTTTGCAGCCGTGAGGCGTTTCCGCCGGCAGCAGGAGCTCACCCCGCACCGATCCGGCAGAAAGCGGGAGGATGCGCAAGTCGGAGAGGAAGCGCCGGACGTTTGCCGGCGCTTGTTCCCCGTCAGTTTTTGCAGCAGCCTGCGCCCTTGCAACGCTCGAGCACATCCACGCAGGGATCGAGATCACTGGTCGCAAGATGCGCATAGCGCATGGTCATCTGCAGCGTCTGGTGGCCGAGCCACATCTGGACGCGACGCAGATCGATACCGCCCTGCACAAGACGCGAAGCGCAGGTGTGGCGCAGCACGTGCGGCACCACCTGATCGTCCTGCGAAAGGCCGATCTCTGCCTTTGCATCATTCCAGAACGTGCGATATTGCGCCTGCTTGAGCATGGCGAAGGGCCCTTTATGGCCATCCTTCGGGATGCTTACAGCCTCTTGAGCCCGGCAGGTCAACGGTACGGAACGTGCGCGCGCGGATTTTGTGATCCAGAAACTGGCCTTGCCGCCAATCACATCGTTCCAGTTAAGGCCAATGGCCTCGCCCAGACGGCAACCGGTATCGACCAGAAAGACGGATAGCCTTCCCGCATCGGCATTGCGCCGTGCGATTGCAGCAAACAGCCGGTCTTCCTCATCACGCGACAGAAAACGGATGCGGCCTGACCGCTCTTTCTGTCGCCGGAATTCCGGCAGGCTGTGGATATCGCCCATCTTTTGCGCCTTCCGCAGAAGCTTGCTCAGCGCGGCCATCTTTCGATTGATGGTCGCATTGCTGTTTCCGCGGGCGCGCAACTTGCCAATCAGCTCATCGAGCGTTTCCTGGCTAAACGCACTGAAACGCTTCCCCAACATAAGCTCATCAAGCTCGCCTATGAAGAAGGTTACGTTATACCTATGCTTTCCGGGCTCCCAAAGTATATCTACATACTTGGAGAATAACTCTTTCAAGCTAAACTCAGAAACGACACGTAATCGATCGTCGCTGAATGAAACCGAATAGCGGGAAACCGGTAGGTTCCACTCGCTATCCAGAAGGTTTACCGAACTCATGTCGGATAACACCTCGGATGCTAAAGCCTACTTATGGCATCCCTTTGAGTCTCGCCCCACCCCTGAAGCACAACCCCTCAAAGACCCCGGTTTACGGGATACTAATTAAACCCTCTCGTCAAGGTCTCAGTTTTCTAAGGCCTAACCGACGGATCACGCCCAACTGGACGGGAAAGCGGCTGACCAATTATTGGGAAAGGCTAAAAATCACGACCTCTCCAGGGGGTGCAAAAAAGCATATGGCCCCTCTTCCCTTCCATCTGTGCCCAATTTGCCCGGATAACTCCAGGTCGCGCCCGCTATTGGATGCAAGGTTCTGAGGGAAAAGAAGCCCGGCAGAGATCTGCCGGGCTTCAAAAGACCCTTAAGCGCTAGGCTTAGAAGTCGCGCTGGAAGCGGATGAAGCCGCTGAACACGCCGTCGGCATAGCTGTCGCCGTCGTTGTAGTTGATGGCCAGCTTGGTGTTGAAGTTGTCGACCACCTTGTAGTCCACAACGCCACCGAGAGCCCAATCGTCGTTCGACGTACCGTTCTGACGATCGCCGAAGTACTGACCGCCGAAGCCGACCGACAGCTTGGGCGTAGCAGCGTACTTCAGGTAGCCGCCGAGCGAGTAGTCGTAACCAACGCCGTACTTGTTCGGGTCGGAAGAGTACATCGCGAGCAGTTCGAGGGTGAGCTGCTGGGTTGCCTTGATGGAGGCAAAGCCCTTGAGGGCCCACTCTTCAGCCGTGGCGTCGTAAGCGACGAAACCGGCAACCGAACCCCAACCCTGCGTCAGGCTGACCTTACCCACGACGTTCGGGGTGTAGTCGTAGTTGTAGTCGTACTCTTCGAGAGCCACGGTAACGGCAAGGCCGTTGCCCGGAACGAAGGAGTAACCGACGGTGTGAGCGGAAGCGTCGTAGCCGCCCTTGTCGAATTCACCCGACAGACCCTGATCCCAGATCGTGGTCTTGTAACCGATGAAGAAGCCACCGAGGCTGATGTAAGCCTGGTTCAGGTACACGCCGCGGGTAACGCCGTTCAGAGAGAACGGGGAAAGATCGGACGGAACACCAATCGAAGCGATACCGGAATAGGCGTCAGCGCGCAGCTCGATGAACGAACCCAGCGTGCCGTATTCGGTCTCGGAGCGGGCGTCGATCGTGACGTTGGCGCGAGCCAGCTTACGCCAGCCGCCGGAATCTTCCGAGAACGAATCTTCGGAGATGGTGCCGCCGAGGAGAGCGCCGGTATTGTCGTCGTTCTCAGACCAGTCGATCTGGTAACGGACGTAGCCGCCGATCTTCAGGCAGGTCTCGGTGCCGGGGATGTAGAAGAAGCCAGCGCCGTAAACGTCACAGACGCGGACATACTCCATCGGCTCCGGCTCAGGGACGACGATCGCGTCGGCTGCCTTTGCGCCGGTCGCAGCGGCCATCAGGGCCGCGGAGCCAATGAGAAGGCTCTTGAGTTTCATGTTCTGACCTCCAGTCAAAGTTCTTAAATTGGGTCTGGGTATTTTTGCTGAAGGACAGCGTTCCCTGCCCCATCCCCTAGAAATGAAAAAGTCACGCTCTCGCGTCCCCTTTTCGAGCCTGACATTACTCATGCGGTTCGCCGGTTCAACCACGATCAGCCGGGAAGCCCCCCTTCCGACCTTCTATCCGGAACCCCTGTTGCACAAATGACACGATCTGATGGGTGCCATAAAGGTTTTCTTAACAATTGGAACCGGTTTGCGGCTTGATAAATGCCCCCAGTCCGGCCCCGGAGGCCGAATCTCGGGCTCGAATCGCTGTTTTCGAGGTGTTTCTTGGCTCCTGAGCGTTTCGGGGCGTTCCTGGAGCGGAAATCGCAGCTCCCTTCAACGACGCCCTTCCTTCCGAAACACGAACATTCGGCGGTTCCCCTTATAAATAGCGAAGGAAAGGCAAATGCGATATTGATTGTCGGGCCGCTTTTCTTTATCCAGCCCTTCGCCGGAGAGGTGGCCGAGTGGTCGAAGGCGCTCCCCTGCTAAGGGAGTAGGCCCCAAAAGGGCCTCGTGGGTTCGAATCCCATCCTCTCCGCCATTCCCTTGGCTCCCCAAAATCAGCAGCAAACAAGCCCCGTGTTTTTCGCGGCTGTTTTGCGTTGCCGTGCAACAGACTGTTTTCCTCCTTTAAAAACAACGTGGTACGTTCATTCTGGATCGCGTGAATGCCCCTTTTGGGGATTTGTCATCATGATTCTGACTGGAGGTCAGAACATGAAACTCAAGAGCCTTCTCATTGGCTCCGCGGCCCTGATGGCCGCTGCGACCGGCGCAAAGGCAGCCGACGCGATCGTCGTTCCCGAGCCGGAGCCGATGGAGTATGTCCGCGTCTGTGACGTTTACGGCGCTGGCTTCTTCTACATCCCCGGCACCGAGACCTGCCTGAAGATCGGTGGTATGGTCCGTTATCAGATGGGCTTCAGCAATGGCGACCTCGGCGACAGCGATGGCTGGCGCAAGTATGCTCGCGCCGAAGTGAACATCGACGCCCGTTCCGAGACCGAGTATGGCACGCTTGGCGCTTACATCCGCCTGCGCGGACAGACCACGCCGGGTGGCCTGCCGGGATCGTACCCTGGCCTGAATGATGGCGATGCCTATTCGGACGGCCTGGGCGGCTATATGCGTCTGCAGCGCGCCTACATCACGCTCGGCGGTTTTGCCGTTGGTATCTCCGATTCGATCTGGGACACGGGTCTTCGCGGCGAGCAGGACATCGGCTACTTCCCGTATGATCGCGTCCACTTCGTCAGCTACAACTTCGTTGGCGGCAACGGCTTCTCTGCCACTCTGGTGCTTGAAGAGAACGACACCGACTACGATTGGACCCCGAATGTGGTCGGTCGGGCAGGCATTTCCCAGGGTTGGGGAAAGTTTGACCTCTATGCAGCCTACGATGCGACTGCGGAAGAGTTTGCAGTCAAGGCCATCGCTGATGTCAAGCTCAGCGAGCGCATGTGGCTCGGCGTGATGGCGCAGTATGAAAGCGGCATCAGCTATTACTCGGTCAACCCGTTCGACGGCGTTGCTGCAACCGGCCTTGCCTTCCATCCGGGTGCTGAATGGTCGATCGCAGCTGAACTCGGCTACAAGTTCACCGATCGTCTCAGCGCGTCGCTGGGTGGTGCCTACTACAGCGATATCGGCCATGGCGTTGTCTATGGCGGCGATGCCAACGCTTGGAATGTCGGTACGACCATCGACTACAAGATCGTCGAGAACTTCAATGCGAAGCTGGCTGTAAACTACACTCAGTATGACCTGCCCGCTGGCGATGCTGACCAGTGGAGCGGTTTCCTCCGCCTGCAGCGCGACTTCTAATAGAAGCGTCTGTAGCAAAGCTTGTGCAAGGCCCGGCATCTGCCGGGCCTTGTTCGTTTCATGGGATGCGCTCCCACGGCAAAAGCGATTTCGTTCAAGCGGGGCTTGATGTAGGGTCCGCCCGTCCGCAATGAACAGGCCAGAACGAAGCATGAGCAACCGCCGCCCGCCACTTACCCCCCTCGCAGCCTCCCTCCCCTCCACCGTGCCTTTCGTGGGGCCGGAAACGCAGGAACGCGCCATGGGGCACCCGTTCCGTGCCCGGCTCGGGGCCAATGAGAACGGCTTCGGCCCCTCGCCAAAAGTTATTCAGGCAATGGCGGAAGCTGCCGGCGAGGTCTGGATGTATGGCGATCCCGAAAGCCATGACCTGAGGGCCGCTCTGGCACGCGAGCATGGCGTCGGCATCGACAATGTGATGGTGGGGGAAGGGATCGATTCCCTGCTCGGCTTCATCGCGCGGCTTTATATCGGGAAGGATACGCCTGTCGTCACGTCGCTCGGGGGCTATCCAACCTTCAATTACCATGTCTCCGGTTTCGGCGGGCGCCTTGTCACCGTTCCTTATGACGGCGTTCGGGAAAACCTCGACGGCCTTGCCGAAGCCGCCGCCCGCGAGCAGGCCCCGCTCGTCTATCTCGCCAATCCCGACAATCCCATGGGCACGTGGTGGGAAGCCGGCGATATCCAGCGCTTCATCGAAAAACTGCCGGAAACGAGCCTGCTCATCCTCGACGAAGCCTATTGCGAAACGGCCCCGTCTTCCGCGTTGCCGCCGTTCGACACCAGCCGGATCAATGTGGTGCGGCTGCGCACATTCTCGAAGGCCTACGCGCTGGCGGGCCTACGCTGCGGCTATGCGATCGGTGAAGCTGAAACGGTTCGCGCCTTCGACAAGATCCGAAATCATTTCGGCATGCCGCGGATCACCCAGGCGGCATGTCTCGCAGCCCTCGAAGACAGAGAGTATCTCGCCGCCACCGTGGCCAAAATCAAAGCCTGCCGCGAGAAGATCGCAGGCATCGCGGCGACGCAGGGCCTCGGCAGCATTCCCTCGGCGACGAATTTCGTTGCCATCGATTGCGGCAGCAAGGCCATGGCGGAAGCCATCATGCAGGGATTGCTCACGCGTTCGATCTTCGTGCGCAAGCCCGGAACGCCCGGCCTCGATCACTATATCCGCGTGAGCGTGGGCCCCGACGAGGAGATCGCCCGTTTCGAGGAGGCCTTCGGCGAGGCGGTCACCGCCGCCCGCAACCAGGGCTGAGCGCCTTTCTCCACCTTGCACACATCGCCTCGACAAGTCAGACGATGATCCTCGGGTTCTCCCCGAGGATCTGAGCCAGAAGGTTCAAACCTTCACAAGCTTCCGTGGATCAGGCGGCGAGTGCCGCCCTCGTCTTGCCGATCATCAGAGCGGCGCGGGCGGCCTCCCGCCCCTTTTCCACGAAATGACCGCGGAAGATTTCGATATGATGCGGGGTGGGCTGGAAATGATGCGGCGTGAGGGACACCGAAAGCACCGGGATGCCCGTATCCAGGCCGGCCCGCATCAATCCGTCGACCACGGCCTGCGCAACAAAGTCATGGCGGTAGATGCCGCCATCGACCACAAGCGCCGCCGCCGCGACACAGGCGTAACGGCCCGAAGCCGCAAGATCGCGCGCCATCAAAGGCAGTTCAAAGGCGCCTGGAACGTCAAATACGTCGACCTGTTCGGCCGGAATCAATTCGCAAAACCCGTCGAGCGCACGGTCGACGATCTCGGCGTGCCAGCCGGCCTTTACGAATGCATAGCGGGTGTGTGTCATCGTGATCTCCTTTCGCAACGGACACGTCACCCAAGGCGATCACGGGCAATGATCCCCGCCGTCAAACCGTGGCGGGGCCTCCTGCTCGTTCTCTTTCATCCGGACTGTAACCGTCGGCTCAGGCATCTCACCTGATCTGCTGGCCTTTTCCGGAACAGCCACCTTTTCGGAGCCAATGCCGGGAAAGCGCTCGCGGGCTCGCGGCCCGAAGCCGCATACCGCCGGTGGGGAATTTCGCCCCGCCCTGAGAACGCTGCGACCTTAGAAGAAAAAGCTGCGCCCAACAAGAAACTTATCGGCGTTTCCCGAAAGCCGTTCATCGTCTCCCGGAAGCGCCGCCTGGCACCTGCTTCACGTATTTTCGCTTCCGGCCAAACCTCAGATACGCCGCAGGTGGTTATCCCAGGCAGGCATATCCGAAGCCTCCCGGCGGATCGTTTCGACCACCCCCTCCGGTCCCGTGCGGATGATCGCCCCGCGCCCGCTCGTCTCGATCAATCGCCCCCTGCCGAGCGGGGCAAGACCGCAGCCGTCCTCTAGCCGTCGCTCGCCGAGACACCTCCCCGTGGACGCATCCCAGAACACGGCGATACCGCCCTGGGGCGAGGAGGTCGCGACGATCTCGCCGGAAAGGTCGGTGGAAACGGAACCGACATAATTGTCGAGCGCCTTCAAGGTCGCCTCGGGGCCCGCGAAAAGCTCGATCTCATGGCCACGGCGATGCCGCCCGACGAGTGGCGGGCGCGCGCCGTCCTCGCCCTGATATTGGGCGCCGAACCAGACGACACCGAACCGATCGAGCACCATATGACGCATGGAAAGCCGGTGCAGTTCAGGCGCAAGCTCGACCTGCTCCACCAGATCGCCCGTCTCGCTGTCGATATAGGCAAGGCTTGGCTTCATGGTGGACAGGTTGAGCTTCATGCGCTCGTAATCGGGATGGGTGAGAATACCGCCATTGGCCACGCACAGCGTGCGCCTGTCCTGCATGAGGATCACCTCATGGGGGCCGATCCCGCCGGTATCGAATTCGGCGATGCGCCGAAAACCGCCCGCCGCATCGTAAAGCCCGGTAACGCCGCGCTCGCCGTCATAGTCGTTTTCTGTCGCCAGGAGCAGCCGTCCGTCCGGCGTGAAAACGCCGTGGCCATAGAAATGCCGGTCGGGGGGCGGCGCAAAAGCCTGCGGTTCATCCTTGCCGTCGAGGGAAAAGGCGACAGCGAAGCGGCCCGGAGAGCGGGCAAAGGCCACGGCCCGCCGGCGCGGCAGATCGATTGCAAAGGAATGACCGCGTGCCTCCAGCGGCACCACCAGCCTGTCGTTGCCGGCTGCATCGATGACAGCGGCCTCGAAACCTCCGCCATTCAGGCGTGCGCCCAGAAAGAGCGCCTCTTCCGCCGCATCTGCCATGGATAGCGGATAAAGGCTCGCGGCGCCGCAAAGCGCGAGAAAGGTTCTGCGGTCAATCTCCGTCGAGCGCATTGAATCCCATGACCAGTCCGAGCGCGCCGGACAGTTCCCCGTTAAGCGTGTGTTTTGCGCCCTCCATGGCGACTGTCGCATAGGAAATGCGCGAGCGGTCCTCGGGCGCGGCGAAGGCCTGTTCCGGTTCAGCCTCGACAGAAGCGAGCGCATCGCGCGCATGGCTGACGTCAAAAACCATGGCCCGGCCATAGCCATTCACGAGGTCGGATGTTCCATCCACGAAACCGGCGGCGTGAACAAGCTGGTCCACGCCATCGAGCTGGGCGGCGGCGAAGGCAAAACTCTGGCCGCTGCGCCAGAACGGCGCGCGGCGTCCCTGTGCCTTTTCCGGCGCATCCCCCAGGGCGGGAAGGAGTTCGGCATTGCGCACGAATTGCAGCGCAGTTCCAGCAGCCTTGACGATCTCGGCAGCCACCTCCTCGTTGGACCGATAGGGATCCAGACCGGGTGCCGGAGCGGTGAAGGCCTTGTGAAACGGCGTCCCCTCGCCCCAGCCCTCGACCAGCGTGTCGACGATGGCCAAGACATTGCTTGCGATGGACGCGCCATAGGAACAGCGCCGCTCATCCTGCCCTTCTTCGGCAAGCGCCTGCGAACCGGTCCCGTAAAGCACGTATTCGAGCGCCGGCAAGCCCTGCAAAGCGACACTCTGTCCAGCGACGTCTTCCGAAAGCGGGGCGTCCGAAGCGAGCAGTCCCTGGACCTGACGAAGCGTCACGCCGCGCGGATCCGGCCAGAAGAAAATCCGTTCGAAACGGTTTTCGCGAACCAGAGGGCCGAAACGCAAGACCGAAACGTAGCCCCAGGCGGGCACCGTTTCGGCGAAAGCGTCACGCGCGGCCTGGAGCGCCTGCGCAGACGGGGCCTGGCACAGTTCGTCCATCGAGGAGGCCAGTGTCGCGCTCGTTTCGCTCAGAGCCCCCAGAACCGGGTCCACGAATCCCTGGAGAACCGCCGATCCGATATCCGCAGCGATGGCGTTCGGGTCCGGTGAAACTTCGCCCTCCTGGGCAAACGCCACACCTGACAGGAGACAAAAGGAGAAGAAACAAAGAGTTGAGCGCGCGCGCATCAAGAAGCTCCGGACTTTCGCTGTGAGCGCGGCGATACGCCGTCACGCTCGGTCCCTAAAAACGCAGACGCAACGACGCCCGCTCAACGCATCAGCCTGAAGACCGGACAATGGGTTTCAGAAAGCACGACGCGTGATTTTCATCACTCACGGTCCGTGCATCCAAAAAAGGGCGCACAGCGCTGAAGGGCTTAGCGCCGACAGACACAGATCACAAGGGCGCAGGCGTGATCCCCCACGAGAAATGATGCGGCTTATCCAGAATAAGCGTTTTATATCAATTAATTATGCATACGGACGTGAATGGTTTTGCGAAAGGACTTGCATCGACTGCGATCCGCAGCCACATTGATATCAGCCGTCGCTGCAGCAGCCAGCCCCTTCCGGACGGCGTACGCACCCTCATCCTTTTTCTTCCGATCGGCCTTCGCCGCCGCGGTGCGTTTTCTTTTCCCGAACCTGTTTCGCCGCGCTGCTTCCAGCGCGCTTTTCCTTCCTGTTTCATAATCTTGGAGATCGTCATGCCCGCAAGACGACGGGACCCTTCCATTGCCTGCCCGGTGCGCGAGCCCCGCGACAGGTTGCTCATCCCCCTGCTCGCGCTCTGCGTCTTCTTTGTCGGCGCAACCGAATTCATGGTCGCGCCCCTGCTTTCCCCCATGGCCGGAGCGTTCGATGCGACACCCGCACAAGCCTCGCTTCTGATCTCGGGCTATGCCTTTGCCTATGCGATCGGAGCGCCTGTTCTGGGCGTTCTGTTTCGCTCGAACGGACGCGGTGGGCTGCTTCTGGCCGGTCTTTTCCTGCTGGCGCTGGACGGGGTCGCGGTCACTCTTGCCCCTTCCCTCCCCGTGGCGGCGGGATTGCGCATCCTGGGCGGCCTGGCTGCTGCCGGGCTCATTCCAGCCGTCTTTGCGCTGATCGCGGATCACTCCCCGCCAGCCCGCCAATCGGCGGCCATGGGACATGTGATGCTCGGCATGACGGCCGGCATCGTCTGTGGACCTGCGATCGCGGGCGTTCTCGCACAGGAGCTCGGATGGCGGGCCCCGTTTTTCGCCAGCGCCCTGGGGTGTCTGCTTCTGCTGCCTGTCACATGGGCCATCCTGCCCGATGGAGCGTCGCGCCGCATCGCTTCCAAAGGCAAACCGGAAACAATCGCGAAAAGGCAATTCGCTGGATTGCTGATCGCCAAGGCGCTCTGGAACGGAACCGCAGTCGCAGGCTTCGCGCTGACGGGTGAGTTTCTTCGCCGGCGATACGGGCTTGCGACAGCCGAAGCCGGGTTCGCCATCGCTTTCTTCGGGATCGGGCTCGCCGTCGGCAATGTGACGACGGGTCGCGCCCGTGGCTTTACGGGCAGCGACGAACGGCTTCTGCTCTCCTCCGTTCTACTGCTCGGTGTGGCATTTGCGGTTTTTCTCATCCTGCCCCTGCCCCTCTTCGGCGCGTTAACCACCCTCCTCGCTTCAGGCCTCGCGCTTGGATATGCCGCCCCCGCGAGCACAACGCTCATTGCAGCGCGGGCAGGCCCGTCGAAGGGCTTCGCGCTCGCGCTTTCGGAAAGCGCCAACAATCTGGCGCTCCTCTTCCTGTTGTCGCTCTCGGCAAGCGTGTTCGAGCGGCACGGCATGATGGCAGCGGGCATTCTGCTGCTTTGCGGGATCGGAAGCGGCTTTGCCCTGCTCGTTTCAGACCTTGGCCGCGCCACCCGGAAAAAAGCGCGCGAATGAGCCGTGCCTGCCGTTTTCTCAAAACTGCACCAATGCGTTCCCCGACAGGAGAGCGTTAGGATCGAACCAATAACCGGCTAAGAAAGGACGTTCCATGGAACTCGACGGCGCCGTTCTGCTTCTCGTCGACTATCAGCAAGCTTTCGACCGAGCGCCGTGGCCACGCCGATGGAATGACGAGCTCGACCGCAACGGACTGGCGCTTCTTGGCGGCTGGAGAAAGGCGGGCAAGCCGGTCATTCATGTGCGGCACGATTCCGTTGAAGCCGGCTCTAGCTTGCGCCCTGGCGCACCGGGCAACGCGCTGCGCCCCGGCTTCGCCCCGATCGAGGGCGAACAACTGGTGAGCAAGAGCGTGAACTCCGCCTTCATCGGCACCGATCTCGACCTGCGCCTGAAGCGGCTTGGCGCAAAATGCGTCGTGACGGCCGGCATATCCACCGACATGTGCGTTTCAACCACCATCCGGACCGGTGCGAATATGGGCTGGAAGATGATGCTCGTGGCAGATGCCTGTGATTGTTTCGATCTGCCTGACGGCCATGGCGGAACGGTGCCGGCGGAGACGGTTCAGGCCGTGCATGTGGCAACGCTCGGCTTCGAATTCTGCATGGTCACCTCCACACGGGCATTGCTGGATTCGCTTTGACCGTCCGTTTTTTCCGGAACTCGCCGCGCGGCAAGGCGTTTTCAGAAAACGGAACCGCCCGTGTCAACCGGGCATGACGGCCGCCCGTGTCAACCGGGCATGACGGCCGCCCGTGTCAACCGGGCATGGCGGCAAGGAATACAGGGACGATTTTCCCGGTTTCCCGCCCTGGCAACAGCGAATAGGCATACGCACTCCTGTCCCGTCCGGGCGGCTCCGGATTTCCTGGAACCCTGATGGAAATGTTCCGCTGCAATCCACTTCAAAAGCGCAGTTCGCAAGACCTCTTGAATTAATTGAACGTTCATTTTATTCATTGGGAGACGGAGGATTTCATGGCGCGAACGACCGGATCGGATGGGGAAAAGACGGAGGCAGCGATCCGCGAGGCGGCTGTCGGTCTCATTGCCCGCCTTGGGTTCGAGGCCATGTCCATGCGCCAGCTCGCCGGAGAGGTGGGCGTGCAAGCGGCAGCGCTCTATCGCTACTTCCCCACCAAGGAGGAGTTGCTCTACACGCTGATGCGCGAGCACATGGAAGACCTCATCGCCTCCTGGGAGGAGGCCCGGCCCGCCGCAGCGCTCATCGATGACGCACCGGCGGGCCGGCTTGCGGCCTTCGTGGAAAACCATATCCGTTTCCACCTTTCACGCCGCAGCGCCACGCATGTGAGCAATCTGGAACTGCGCAGCCTTTCGGATGAGAAGCTTGCCAGCATATTGGCGTTGCGCACCCGCTATGAGGACGAATTGCGCGCAATCCTGCGCGACGGCGCCTTAGCGGACCGGTTCGAGATCGAGGATGTTCGGCTGACCGCCATGGCCATCATTCAGATGATCACCGGCGTCATCGTCTGGTTCCGGCCGGAGGAGCGGCTTTCAGCGGACCAGGTGGCAAAAACCTATCACATGATGACCATGCGCCTGGTGGGCGCGCGCGATTGATCGGAGGAGAGCATGTATACGGGATCGATGAATTTCGGCCTGGGCGAGGATATCGACGCTCTGCGCGACATGACGCATCGTTTCGCACAGGAAAGGATCGCGCCGCTTGCGGCCGAAATCGACGCCAGCAACGCGTTTCCGGAACATCTCTGGACGGAAATGGGGGAACTCGGTCTGCTTGGCATGACGGTGGATCCCGACTTCGGCGGCAGCGGACTCGGCTATCTCGCCCATGTGGTGGCGATGGAGGAAATCAGCCGTGCTTCAGCCTCCGTCGGACTTTCCTACGGCGCCCATTCCAACCTGTGCATCAACCAGATCCGCCGCTGGGGCAACGACGAGCAGAAACGCAAATACCTGCCGGCGCTGTGTTCAGGCGAAACCGTCGGCGCGCTGGCCATGTCGGAAACCGGTTCCGGTTCCGATGTGGTGTCGATGCGCCTCAAGGCGGAAAAGCACAATGACCGCTATGTGCTGAACGGCTCGAAAATGTGGATCACCAACGGACCCGATGCCGGTACGCTCGTCGTCTATGCCAAGACCGCGCCCGATGCGGGTCCACGCGGCATAACGGCCTTTCTGATCGAGCGCAGCATGAAGGGCTTCTCGGTGGCGCAAAAGCTCGACAAGCTCGGCATGCGCGGTTCCAACACCGGCGAACTCGTGTTCGAGGACGTCGAGGTGCCCTTCGAGAACGTGCTCGGCGAAGAAGGCAAGGGCGTCAATGTTCTGATGTCCGGTCTCGACTATGAGCGCGTGGTTCTGGCCGCGGGACCGGTCGGCATCATGGCAGCCTGCCTGGACGTCGCCATGCCCTATGTGCGCGAGCGCAAGCAGTTCGGCCAGCCCATCGGCGCGTTCCAACTCGTGCAGGGCAAGCTCGCCGACATGTACACGACGATGAACGCGGCACGCTCCTATGTCTATGCCGTGGCCGCTGCCTGCGACCGGGGCGAGACCACCCGCAAAGATGCGGCCGGATGCATTCTCTATTCGGCGGAGAAGGCCACTCAGATCGCTCTCGACGCCATTCAGCTTCTGGGCGGCAATGGCTACATCAACGAGTTTCCGGCGGGCCGGCTGCTGCGCGACGCCAAGCTCTACGAAATCGGCGCCGGGACCAGCGAAATTCGCCGCTGGCTGATCGGACGTGAGATGATGGCGGAGTTCGCCTGAAACGGCGGGTTCCGGTTGCACATAATTTCACCATCACCTTATCCTGTGCTTCGGCACAGTTCCGCATCCACATGTTCTGTTGAGCAGAGGATTTCATGACCGTTCTTCAATCGCAGCTCTCGCCCTCCTCCGATGCATTCAAGGCGAATGCGGAACGCATGCGCACCCTGGTCGCGGAGACCGCGGGGAAAGCGGCAGAGATAGCGCTCGGCGGCCCTGCCGAAGCGCGCGAACGGCACGTCAAGCGCGGCAAGCTTCTGCCTCGCGAGCGCCTCGCCCAGCTTCTCGACGTGGGAGCGCCATTCCTGGAGATCGGCCAGTTCGCCGCCTATGACATGTATGGGGGCGATATCGCCTCGGCAGGCATGATCGCGGGTGTGGGGCGCATCGAGGGCCGCGAATGCGTGGTCGTCGTCAACGACGCCACCGTCAAAGGCGGCACCTATTACCCGCTGACGGTCAAGAAGCATCTGCGCGCCCAGGAAATCGCGCTGGAGAACAATCTTCCCTGTGTCTACCTGGTCGATTCGGGTGGCGCCAACCTGCCCAATCAGGATGAGGTCTTCCCCGACCGGGAGCATTTCGGCCGCATCTTCTTCAACCAGGCCAACATGTCGGCGAAGGGCATTCCGCAAATCGCCTGCGTGATGGGCTCATGCACGGCAGGCGGCGCCTATGTGCCGGCCATGAGCGACGAGACGATCATGGTGAAGGGCCAGGCCACCATCTTTCTGGGCGGCCCCCCGCTCGTGAAGGCGGCAACGGGAGAAGTGGTGACGGCGGAAGAGCTTGGCGGCGCTGAGGTTCATACGCGCGAATCGGGCGTTGCCGACCATTACGCGCTTAACGACGACCATGCGCTCGCCATTGCGCGGCGGATCGTCAGAAACCTGAATCGGAAGAAGGAGATAAAGCTCGATCTTCGCAAACCGATTCCGCCTCTCTACGACCCGCTGGAACTCTACGGTCTGATCCCTTCCGACACGCGCCAGCCCTATGATGTGCGCGAAGTGATAGCCCGTGTGGTCGATGGCTCAGAGTTCGACGAGTTCAAGGCCAATTATGGCACCACACTGGTGACGGGCTTTGCCCATCTCCACGGAATTCCCGTTGGCATCATCGCCAATAATGGCGTTCTGTTTTCGGAATCAGCACTCAAGGGCGCGCACTTCATCGAACTGTGCTGCCAGCGCAAGATTCCGCTGATCTTCCTGCAAAACATCACGGGCTTCATGGTCGGGCGGAAATACGAGGCCGGAGGCATTGCCCGTGACGGCGCCAAACTGGTGACCGCCGTTGCCACCGCACAGGTGCCGAAGGTGACAGTGATCATCGGCGGCTCCTTCGGCGCGGGCAATTACGGCATGTGTGGCCGAGCTTATTCACCACGCTTCCTGTGGATGTGGCCCAACGCCCGGATTTCCGTGATGGGCGGTGAACAGGCGGCGACTGTCCTGTCCATCGTGCGCCGCGAGGGCATCGAGCGGCGCGGCGGCAGTTGGTCGGAGGAGGAAGAGGCCGCATTCCGCAAGCCGATCCTTGAGAAATACGAGCGCGAGGGCAATCCGCTTTATTCCAGCGCGCGGCTTTGGGACGATGGCATCATCGATCCGGCCAGGACGCGGGATGTGCTTGCGCTCAGCCTGAGCACGGCGCTCAACGCGCCTATCGGCGACACGAAATTCGGCGTGTTCCGCATGTAGAAGAGGCGGCCTCCATTCGGGTTTTGGACATTGCCCGGATCGGCCGCTCCCCGACCAACACACATGGTCTATCCGTTCACCAGCGCCAGAACGAGGCGATGGACGTTGCCGCCATCGCTCATTTCCTCCCGGTCGAACTCACGCCCGCGCCTTCGCTGCTCCTGCGAGAGAGCGCCCAGATGCTCCTGAAGCTTCTGGCGCACCTTCTGGCATTTGGGGTCGTTTTCGGCGGTAAGCCCAACGGAAACCGCCTCGATCTTCCTGACCATGTCGACGATGAACTCGCCGTGCACACGCTCATGGGCGGCAACGCCGGCGATGAAGGTTTCCCATGACTGTCGCGTCGGCGGCGGCAGGGGCTGGGAAGGCTTGGGAAGGCGGTAGGTGATGATGAGATTGGGCTTGGCCGAGGCGAGCGTGCAATTGCCTCCTCGCGGCTGATAATCGCGCCGCCAGGTGAGTTTGAAATCCGTATAGGCGATGACACGACCCATGCCGATCTTCGGGCCGTGCTCACCGATGGAACGATAGAGTTCAATGCCGCTCCTGCCCGTTATGGCGTAGGTCTCGATCCGTTCCGTGGCGCGCCATTCCGCCCTGGCCGGGCCTGCTGCCAGAACCACCGCCGCCATCAGCCCTAAACCCAAAGCCCGCATGCATCGTCTCTTGTCTCTCATCAACGCAGCAAGCGTTAAGAGATTGGCCGGGTGATGGCAATGCGCGCGAAATGATCATTCCCGCCCGATCACTCAAGGCGGGAACAGGAAGGGCGGGGACAGGAAGGACGGGAACGGAAAGGGCGGCCGGCATCTCCCCTCGGACGATGCCGGCCCGGGCGTCAGAACTTGCCGACCACGTTCAGGAAGGGGCCGCGATCGTCCAGCGTGACGTCACGCAGGTCGTCTGAGAAACGCCCGAAATTATAGCCAGCGCCAACTTTGAAGTTGTTGCCGACATGGCGATAGACGGCGGTCAGAAGGCCGTAATCCGTGGACTGGATATCCGGCAGGTAGAAAGCCCTACCCTCGATCAACGCGTCCCAGTTCTTCACGATATGCAGGTCGGTGCGCAGGATACCCAGATGGGCGGTCGATTCCTCCCAGGCTCCCAACGTGTTGCTGCCGTCTGTCTTGCGTTGACGAATCTCGCCCATGCGCATGGCGTATTTCCCGCCGAGCGACAGCCAGGGCAACAGGTCGTAGGTCACGTCAGCAGAAACGATGTGGCTGCGCTGCAAGGGGCCGTTCTTGCTCCCCGAAAGACCGCTGATCTGATCATTGCCCGGCAGATCGTAAAGATAGGTGTAGCGGAACAGCGCATTCACCATGTCATGGTCGACGGGCCGATAAGCATAGCCGAGCGAGGCTTCAACGTAGTCGCCGTTGTAATATTCGCCGGCATCGGTCTGAGAGATGACCGCATCCACATTACCGAGAACACGCCCACTTTCGTCATGCTTCCAGGCAACGCCGGCACTCATGAGATAGGTGTTGCGGTCACGACTGCCGTCATCGGAACGCTCAAAGCGCGCTTCGCCGCGTACGCGCGAGTTCAGACCAAGCTCCTCTTCCTTGAAGCCGAGGCTGAGGGAGCCCGCGTACCGTTCGAAATCGGAATATTCCCGGCCGGTTGCCGGATTGATCCGGCGGTCTTCAACGTCACCCGCCTCGAAGCCCGCATCGACGGTCCAGAGCGGATCGGGCGTATAAATGACACCATAGGTCTGGGCAAGCGAGACACGGCGCCCGAACAGGTCGTAATTGCTTTCCGAATAGGCCGAAGCGACATCGTTGATGCGTTTCTTCACACCGGCGACGATCGCACCGCGATCATGGCCGACGAGATCGTAGCCATAGCTGCCGTCGCCCGCGCGGTCAGGGTCCAGACGGTACCCGAGATAGTAGTGATCCTCAGCCGTTGGATCGTAGGTCAGGCCGGCAAGACCACCGAGGCCTGCAGGGCCCCACGAGACTTCACCCTGAGCACCGATCTTTTCGGTCAGGCGAACTTCCGCACCCACGCCATAGCGATCGTTTTTCTTGACATCGCCCTTCTTGTCCACGGTCGCCTGAGCGAAGCCGTAGTAGAGGTAGTCCTCGCTCTCGCGGTAGTCGACACGCACACCCGCATCGAGCCGTGTTCCATTGTAGCCGGACTTGCCCGAGGCGACAGAGTTGGGTGAATAGAGCTTGGAGTAAGAGACACCAAAGGCCGCTTTCCAATACGCGTCATATTCCCAGCTGATGGCCATCTCGGACTCGCTCTTGCGGCGTCCCTCGTCGTTTCGATAGTCATCATAGGAGAGGTCGAGATCGAGTGTGGAGGTGAGAGGCAACTCCGCATGCGCACCCCAGACCCGTTCGCTGACCCGAATCTGGTCAGTCAGGCTTGTGAAACCCGCATCCTTGCTTTCGTAATAACCGCCTACGGTTCCAGGAAACCCCAGACGCTTGAAATCCTTCAAATCCATTTCCCCACGCACCGCCCATGCCTGTGCTGTCCTATCACTGCGGCCCGTTGTGGAGGTGTCGGAGATGGTCAGGCCACCGTCGGTGGAATTGGACAGGCCGAAACCAGGTCCCGTGGTCCTTGCAAACTCCGCGTCCAGATAACTATTCTCGGATCGGCGAATGCGAATATCGGCGCCGTAGGCTTTATAATCGGCGGTTCCGGTCTGGTCGGAAATGCCGGTGACACCAACCCGGAGACTATTACGAAGCCAAGCTTCCGCCCGACCGCCATAGGCATAATCGTCCATCTCATCGGCGCGCCCTTTATACTCATATTGCGCGATGAAATAGGTGGCGTAGCCGCCCAACGCGCCGCTGCGGACAGGACCAGACACGGCAGTTGATGACGGCAGGGGCTTGGACAGGATGACAACGCCTTGCAGGTAATCGATCGAATAGTCCTCACCATAAGCGAGCGCACGTCTTTCGATTACATGTCCTGTGGTCGGGTCCCGGTATTCGACATGAAGGGTCTCGGAGCCCTCTATGATCTTCTGCCGCTTCAGGAAATAGGCGGAGCCACCGGTGCCGCGGAATTCGTCGCGTTGCGGCATGGTTTCCGGCTGCGCCCCGAAAGCCGTTGCCTGAAAACGAGGTTCTCCGAAGGACGTGTTGCCAGGAGAACGCAAAACCATGTTGCCGCCGTAAAGGCCCCGATCGACCTGCAGATAACGGGTGCCGGAAATCTTCGTCTTGTAATTGCCCCACATCACATGGCTGTCGCCACGCTCAAGGCGCACGTAAAATTTGCCGCTGGTAGGAGCATCGTCGACCGATTTGGAATCGTCGCCGTAAACCGGATAGTATTTGTCCGGATCGATACGCCGCAAGAACTCCTTGGGATCGCGTGCGTCGAGATCCTTGAAGAGATTCTTGATTTCGTTGTCACCGGTGTCACCGGCAGCCGTCAGGAGGAACTTTCCCCGGATCTTGCCGCGCAGATAGAAGGCGAGACGGCCCGAGTTCCAGACCCGATCATACTCGCCAGCGCGCACGTCCTCGATTCCGTCATCGCCGGTTCTCTTGCCGAGCGTGAAATCGGCCAGCGCCACATAAAACCAGTCGCTTGTCGGGATATTCACATCACGGCTGAAATAGACCCCCCCACTTTTGGAATCGCCGTCAACGGCAATCTCCACCTGATGCTCGCCGGGCGGCAGAATCCGCTGGGTGACGAATGTTCCTTTCGCGTCGATGGGCACCATTTCATCGAAAGCAATGACCCCATAGCCCTGCGGCACGTTTTTGCCGTAGATTGTGACCGCGCCGCCGTAGACGGGAATATTGCGAAATGCCGTTCGGTCCTCTGCACGGCCCGGAGCAATTGCGTCGCCCGAATCGCTCAAGGGTTCAGTGCTGGTCACCGCAAGCGAAAGAGGAACCGTTTCGTCGAAACGCCCGCGGTCGTCATAGACACGCAGGACATAGGTATATTCTCCGTCACGCACGGCCGGCATCACCCATGTCGCCTCGGAATTGGCATGAATGGGGATGATCGCGACCGGCTTGGTGCGTCTGACCTGATCAGCGTTCTCGATTCGGATTTCCGCCCTGGCAATGAAAGCCGGGTAGTTACTGGTTGCATAGAACTGGACGGGCTCGCCAGGCTTGTACATCCGCCGCATTGGAACAGTGGAAACGTTCAGTAAAGGTTCCTGATCAAGTCCATCGAACTTGACCTGAATGTCGACCGCGCTGAGGTCCACATCGGTCTTGCGCTGCCGGTCGATGGAGCTTGCGGCGGGGTCGACGCCGAAAACGCTCTCATCCCGAATAACACCATTTTCATCCACCACCTGACCGTCAACGGAAATGACGAAAGGCAGCGATGGCCTGTCACCGGCTCCAGCCGTTTCGGTGTTTTCGCCAACGCGCAGCCTGCCCGTGGTGCTATTATCGAGCATCTTGCCCCGGACCATGGAGGGACATGGGACGCCACCGCAAATCTCCCCTCCCCCGAAAATCGATTCCTCTTCTTCGCCCTTGTAGACAGGTGCTTCGTCAGCAGATTTGAAGACCGGGGCGGGATCGAAGATCGCGCGCTTCGCACGCGGAGGATCGGGCGTCACGAGCGGCGGCTCCGGCACCGGATCGACACCATACTGTGGATCGGCAGCAAAACCAGGGCCAGCGTAGGCTGTCAAAATTGCGGAAAGAGCAGTCGTCGCCGCAAGAATGCTAGTCCTATAACGTCTCATCATGTTTTTTCCAAATGAATAGCATTAAAATTATAACTGCCCATCCTGAGATAGAGACGCAAATAAATCCCTGTTTATACATTATCATTATTGTTGATGATTTTTATTTTATTATTTATAATTTAATATTTAAATATAAATTATATTTACAAAATAAAATACTTATTTCAAAAAGATGAATTCATCCAGATATCAAAACCAAAATAAAATACTAAATATTATTTGATGAAACGCTTTTTCGGATAAATTATTCCGACAAGGCCAAGCACAACGGCGAACAATTTCGCAAGCCCATACGCTACTTTTTAGGAAACGAATTTCACCAACGACAGAAAAGCAAAATGGCTTTCGGCGCGAGATCGGGAAACTCAATTCCGCATAGACTGACCTGACTTGCGCGTCGTGTCAGTCTCGATCATGTAAACTTACGGTATCGGGCGCTTCGAATGCAGGTAGTCGCGGCTTGAGAATGCGGGTGGAAGCCAGACGTGCGAGCGCTTCACGCATGCAAGAAATCTTCTTCCTTGAAATGCCTGAAAAGCTGATATTTGCTGCATTTCGACGAGGTTGATCGCCGGCTCTCGGCCTGGCGGGATTGCGGAGGAGTGACGCATGTTCCAGAAGATTCTCATCGCCAATCGCGGAGAGATTGCCATGCGCGTCATGCGCACCGCCAAGCGGATGGGGATTGCCACCGTCGCCGTGTATTCGCAGGCCGATCGTCGTGCACAGCATGTGCTGGCGGCGGATCAGGCGATCTGTATCGGCGATGCACCCGTCAGCGACAGTTATCTGCGCGGCGAGCGCATTATCGAGGCAGCACTCGCCACAGGCGTCGAGGCAATCCATCCCGGCTATGGCTTCCTGTCTGAAAACCCCGATTTCGTGGAGAAGGTCGAGGCAGCCGGGCTCACCTTCATCGGCCCCTCCTCCAAGGCCATCCGCGCCATGGGCCTGAAGGATGCCGCCAAGCGACTGATGGAACGCGCGGGTGTGCCCGTAGTGCCCGGTTACCATGGGGAAACACAGGCACTGGTGGCACTTGCGGCCAAGGCGAACGAAATCGGTTTCCCCGTACTTATCAAGGCACGGGCGGGCGGCGGCGGCAAAGGAATGCGGCTTGTCTCGGATCCCGACGCCTTTCCCGAAGCCCTTGCGGCAGCGCAGCGCGAGGCCAAGGCAGCTTTCGGCGACGAACGCGTTCTGGTCGAGAAATATGTGGAGACCCCACGCCACATCGAAGTGCAGGTTTTTGGCGACATGCACGGCAATGTGGTGCACCTTTTCGAGCGCGATTGCTCAGCGCAGCGCCGGCACCAGAAGGTTATCGAGGAAGCGCCCGCACCGGGAATGAATGCGCAAACACGCGCCGCCATGACCGATGCCGCCGTCAAGGCGGCGCAAGCCATCTCCTATTGCGGCGCAGGCACCATCGAATTTATCGTTGACGCTTCCGAGGGACTGCGGCCCGACCGCTTCTGGTTCATGGAAATGAACACACGACTGCAGGTGGAGCATCCCGTCACGGAGATGATTACCGGCATCGACCTCGTGGAATGGCAATTGCGCGTGGCATCTGGCGAACCGCTGCCGCTGCGCCAGGAAGAGATCATGGCGAACGGCCATGCCGTAGAGGCGCGCCTCTATGCCGAAGACGCGGAGCGGGACTTTCTGCCGGCGACCGGTACGCTGCATCATCTGTCTTTCCCCGATCACGTCGATGGGGCGAGGCTGCGAGTCGACGCCGGTGTAACGCAAGGCGACACGATCACGCCCTTCTACGATCCGATGATCGCGAAGGTGATTGCTCATGCGGCCACCCGCGTCGAGGCGCTGAACGGCCTTGCGTCGGCGCTCGACGCCACACAGGTGGCCGGTTCGACCGTCAATCTCGGCTTCCTGACCCGGCTGCTGCGCGACGAGGATTTTGCTTCGGGCAATCTCGAGACAGGTCTCATCGGGCGCAAGCAGGATGCACTTACCCGCATCCCGACGCCTGCGGCGCGCCATGTCGCCGTGGCAATCGCGGCCACGAGCGGAGCCGAACTGGAGGCAGATGACAGCGACCCCTTCTGTGCACTGGCAGGCTATGGCCATTTCACGACGATGTCCCACCGGCGCGAATTGATGCGCGGCGAGGAAAAGGTGACGGCGCTCGTGTCCTCGCAGCGGGATGGTTCGCTGGCGATCCGCATCGGCGAGAGCGAGGCCACGCAGCCCATTATCGTACGCCGCGAGGATGCGGCGCGAGCCGCCGTCTGGCCGGGCCATGTCACTGTCTTCGAAGGAGCCGACAGCCTCACCTTCAACGTGCCGGACCTGCTTCAAGCAGCCGACGACGCCGCTGGCGGCGACCGCCTGCGGGCCCCCATGCCCGGACTGGTGAAACTCGTGCGGGCGCAGACGAATGAGGCCGTTAAGAAGGGGCAGCCCCTGCTGGTGCTCGAGGCCATGAAGATGGAGCACACGATCAGCGCGCCTCACGACGGCGTTATCGCCGAAATCGCTTCCGAGGGCGCACAAGTCAATGACGGTGCAATGCTGGTGCGCTTCGAGGAATAGCGCGTGGCCTGAATAGACACAGTGCGCGGCAGCACGTTTGGCAGCAAGGCCAATTGCAGACGTTCGGAACCACGCTTCCGGCCGGTTCCGCGCTCCCTCATGGTGAGCTTGTCGATCCACGCACAACCCCACTGGCGCGGGATACTACACGAGCAAGGCTGGCAAGCGACCTTTCGGGTGCGCAGAGGCGGTCTTCATTTCCGATTTCGCATTCATGCGCGTGTCGGGTGCCTCCACCCGGCTGCAAATGTCTAGAGCGGTTCATCGTTTCACGAAAACGCTGCCCCGCTCCATCTTATTGTTTTTGCATTTCTGCGGGCGCCAGGCGCGTGCGCCTGACTGCAAGATGTTTAGTGAACCGTCATCCACTCGCGGGCATCGCGAAGAGCCTTTGCCAGGTCTGCCTTCGACATGCTGCCGGCCACTTCCGAACGAAGCGCTGCGGCGCGCTCGCATCCCTTGATGGCTGCGATGTTGAACCATTTATGCGCGGCAACCAGATCGACATCGCAATCGCGACCGGTCGCATACATCATTCCCATCTGGAAGAGCACGTCGGCCTGGGTGGACGAACCAGCCGCGCCGAAGCCTGCTTCCTGAACGTCATAACGTGCCATTTTACCAAACCCTGTTTTGTCTCCCGAGAGCCTTTCTTTCCCCGTTTCCGGGCTGCTCTTCGATGGTTCCGAGAATGCAGGAGCGGGCTGAAATCGCCGTTAAATCTTGTGCTTAATTTGAAGAAAACAAAGTTCAAATTTTCCGTAAATGCCTGTTTTTGTTAAGTATCGGAATGTGGGCAAAAGCAGGCTTTCGGGCATTTGACGCGAAAATTCCGTTAAGCGCGATGTCAATTCTTCTCTAACCACGCCACACAGAGATCGAGACAATTTTCTGAAAATTCGACTGAAAGACACGGCCACCCGCACGGCCTTTCAGCACATTTCGGGCTGATTTCACGATGTCTGCCTGGAAAACGGTATCCGGCTCCCCAAGGATTGATTTACTTTTACGTTTGCGTAAGATGAACCCACCGTTCGTTTTGGGAGGAACGTTCATGATCCGCAGCCTGTCTCTTGCCGCCGCCCTCGCTACCCTTATTGCCGGTGGCGCGCTGGCGGACCCCATTGAAGGCAACTGGAAAACCGAAGCCGGCAGCACAGCCCAGATCGCGTCCTGCGGCAGGTCCTTCTGCATCACGCTGAAAAACGGCAAGCACGCGGGCAAACAGATCGGCACGCTGAAGGCAGCCGGTGCCGGCAATTATGCCGGCAAGATTACCGACCCGGCCAATGACAAGACCTATTCGGGAAAGGGTGCGCTTTCGGGCAACCGGCTCAAAATGGGTGGGTGTGTCCTTGGCGGGCTCATCTGCCGCAACCAGACCTGGTCCAGAATCTGAGCTTCCCCATGGGACCTCGCAGCCTCACTCCGAAACAATTCCTGCCTCACGCATACGCGTGAGGATAATGCCGTGCGCCTCCAGCGGCAGGGGGCCGGCAGCGTTCGCGCTGCCGGCCAACGGCTCGCGGCTGCACACGAAATAGGGATACCAGGCCTCGCCAAGCCCGTGATTGATCTGGCCGAGCTGAGCATAATCCTCTTCCGAAAGGAGCGGCTCCGGCACATAGCCCCAGCCAAGCTCGTCGCAGATCGCATCCTTGCCGAGTTCGAAACTGCTGAGCGCGATGCGTTCGCTGCCCATCGCGTCGAGATGGAAGCGTTCGCTCTGGGTGCTGTCGAGATAGGTGATCTGCGGCAATGTGGCGAGGTCCTCATCGGCCACATAGCTCATTGAATGCAGGGGATGGTTGCGCGCCACCATCATCTTCATTCCGATCCTGGTGACGACGCGGCTATACAGTCCCGCCGCGGGGCCTGAGCGGCCCGATGCCACGAAATAGGCAATGTCCAACTGCCCCTCGCGCACCAATTCGGGCAGGACATCGCTTTCTGCATAGCGCATGCTCAAACGCAGCTCGGGGCGTGCGCGCCGGATTTCCCGGATGACGTGACGCCAGAAATCTTCCGGAAGCACATCGTCACGGCCAATCCGCAGCTCCCGCCTGCTCGTCTCCGCGCCTCTGGCACAGCGCTCGACTATGCCTTTCGCCAGGGCGACGATACGCGCACAATCATCGAGAACATGCTCTCCCACGGGCGACAGGGACAGGCTGTTGCCGCGTCGCACGAAGAGGTCGGCGCCAAGCTCGTCCTCAAGGGCCGAGATGGCCATGCTGACCGTGGATCGATTGCGGCCAAGGGCCAAAGCCGCGCCGGAAATCGATCCCGCCCGCGCCGCAGCCTCGAAGTATTCCAGATATTCGAGACGCATGCCCGCGCCCTTTCGTCAGAAAAATTGTCACTGAGCGATTTTCATTACCGCCAATCGTCGATTATCTCAACCAAGCGACATTGAATTTGATTGTTTACATGAGGCATGAAATGCATTGGTTCTATCTGACGGCAGCGGTTTCGGCTGAAGTTATCGGAACCACATTGATGAAATTTCTGGTTTCGGCCGATCAGCTGGCGCTCGGCACGCTTGCAGCGCTCACCATGATCGCGCTCGCCTATCTCTTTCTGGGCAAAGCCACAGTGCGCATCCCCGTGGCCCTAGCCAACGCGTTCTGGGAGGGGCTGGGCATGATCCTGATCGCCCTCGTATCGCTCCAACTGCTTGGCGAAACCATATCCCTCCTGCAGGGCGCAGGCATCGGCGTGGCCATTGTGGGTATCGTGGTGCTCAACTACGGGCACTATCAGCAGGAGCACGCGGGATGAGCATCTACATGGGATATGTGCTTGGCTCGGTGGCCCTCGATATTTCCGCAAATCTCGCGCTGGCCAAATCCGGCGGGTTTGCCCGCAAGGGATGGGGCGTTTTCGCGGTCCTGCTCATCATGGGCGCTTTCGCCCTTCTGGCGCTGGCCGTCACGGGCATGGACCTTTTCATCGCCTATGCGGTGTGGGGGGTGATGTCGATCCTTGGCACGGCGCTCGCTACGCGGATGGTTTTCGGCCACAGGCTGAATGTGACGAGCTGGGCGGGAATGGCTCTTCTGATCCTCGCGATTCTCCTGATCCGCCTCGGCTGAGGCATTAAAAAAGGCGGACGGCCATGGGCCGCCCGCCGATTTCCAATCAGCACGCGCGCTCCGGGGGATCAGCGGGCGCGCTGGTCGAACAGAACCTTCTGGGCGTCCTTGTCCTCGGCGATGTTGCGGCGGTGCTCCTGCCCCACATCCAGACCGCGTATGACGGCTGGGCGCGCCATGACCGTCTCGAACCAGCGCTTGAGATGCGGGAAATCCTCAAGATCCTGTCCCTGGTTCTTGTAGGGCTTGACCCAGCCGATGCAGGCCATGTCGGCGATGGAATAGTCACCAGCCAGGAAATCACGGTCCGCGAGGCGCTTGTTCATCACACCGTAGAGGCGATTGACCTCATTGGTATAGCGATTGATGCCGTAGGGTACGTTTTCGGGGGCATATTGGCGGAAATGATGCGCCTGTCCAGCCATGGGCCCCAGACCACCCACCTGCCAGAACAGCCACTGCTCCACGTCCACGCGGGCCCGTTCGTCGCTCGGGTAGAACCTGCCGGTCTTGCGGCCGAGATACTGGAGAATGGCGCCGGACTCGAAAACCGAGATCGGCTCGCCGCCGGGTCCCTCGGGGTCGATGATGGCGGGCATGCGGTTGTTGGGAGAAATCTTCAGAAACGACGGCTCGAACTGCTCGCCCTTACCGATGTTGACGTATTTCACCTCGTAGGGAAGGCCCGCTTCCTCGAGATAGATGCTGATCTTCCAGCCATTGGGTGTTGGCCAATAATAGAGTTCGATCGGCTTGTTCTGGGTGGTCATGCGTAGTGCCTCCAAGATTGAGCGCCGCGCGGTCGGGGGAGGTTCGCGACGTAGGGAGTGAGGTAAGCAAGCACCGAGGGATTTGCAACATCACACGGCACACGAGCCCGTGAGCAACGGCTGTGCGGAGCCTTTCTCCATATCGGTAACACTTGTGAACGGTGGATGAATGTCGCCCTCAGAGGCGGTTCAGGCGGCCGCCGGCATGATCGGCACCATGATGAGGGATGAAAGAAATGCTGATGCGCCGCTTCACGATCGTCTGCCTGCTTACCGCCCTGTTCGGAATGGGGCTCGCCATTCTGGTGGCGGAGGCAAGCCGTCCTTCGGGCAACTGGAGGGACAGCCGGCCCGTCGCCTGCACCTCGGCGACCGGCCCCTGCTCAAAGCTCCACCGCTAGCAGGTCTTTCATTCCGCACCGACGACATCTGTTTCAACCCGTCCACGCAAAGCTCTTGAAAGGAGGCCTGGCGATGAAAAAGCTGCTTTCGACACTGGGCCAGCTTGCAAAAGCCCTGGCTGTGGCCGCGGTGGTGAGTTCGCCGTTAATGGCCGTGCAGAATGTGCGCGCTGGCAATGAAAACGTCATTGAAGGGCACTATGACAAGTCCAGCGGCGCCGGCTTCGTGTTGATGGTGAGCCTGAAAAGAGCGCGATAGGAACCCGAGCAATTCCACCTGAGATATTCCCGCGCGAAGCCTTCTCATTTGAAGTCCGGGCCTTGAGAAGCAATAGAATTTCCATATAAAAGGCCATGGAAAAGCAAATCTACCCTCAGCCTATTCAGACAATCGCCTCGCCGGAACCTTTTGCCCGGAAGAGCTTTACGGATGCCCGCGAGGCCGTCGCGGCCCTGAAGGCGCTTTACGAACGCAACACCGCCTTTCTGCGCGATGCCTTTTCGCAGGTGGCGCAAGCGGGCGAGAGCGACCGCCGCTACCGCGCCTTCTATCCAGAGGTGAGCCTGGCAACCGGCTCCTATGCCCAAATCGACACGCGGCTTGCCTATGGGCATGTGGCGGCGCCCGGCGTCTATGCCACCACCATCACGCGGCCAGATCTGTTCGAGGATTATCTGGTCGAGCAGCTCGGCCTTGTCATCAAGAATCACGGGGTTCCCGTCACCGTTTCGGAATCGCAGACACCGATCCCGCTGCATTTCGCTTTTCTCAACAACAGCTATGTGGAAGGCTCGGTGGCCGACCGGCTCAAGCGGCCGCTGCGCGACCTCTTCGACGTACCGGACCTGAACGCCACCGACGACCATATCGTCAACGGCACCTACGAGGTTCCGCCCGGCGACCCGATGCCGCTTGCCCCCTTCACGGCCCAGCGCATCGACTATTCGCTGCACAGGCTTTCGCACTATACGGCGACGGCGGCTGACCATTTCCAGAATTTCGTGCTGTTCACGAACTACCAGTTCTACATCGACGAGTTCTGCGCGCTGGCCCGCCAGATGATGGAGGAAGGCGGCAATGGCTACACCGCCTTCGTGGAACCCGGAAATCTGGTGACACTGGCAGGCCAGAGTGAGCCGCAAGGCAACCCCGTGGCGCGTCTGCCGCAAATGCCCGCCTACCACCTGACGCGGGACGATCATTGCGGCATCACCATGGTGAATATTGGCGTCGGCCCTTCCAACGCCAAGACCATCACCGATCACATCGCCGTTTTACGCCCACATGCCTGGCTGATGCTCGGCCATTGCGCCGGCCTTCGAAACACGCAGGCGCTGGGCGACTATGTGCTGGCTCATGCCTATGTGCGCGAAGATCATGTGCTCGACGACGACCTGCCGGTCTGGGTGCCATTGCCCGCGCTCGCCGAAGTGCAGGTGGCGCTGCAGGAAGCGGTTGCGGAAGTGACGGGGCTTTCGGGCTATGAGCTGAAACGGATCATGCGCACGGGAACGGTGGCGACGATCGACAACCGCAACTGGGAGCTGCGCGAACAGCGCGGCCCCGTGCAGCGCCTCTCGCAATCGCGCGCCATCGCGCTCGACATGGAATCGGCAACCATCGCGGCAAACGGCTTCCGCTTCCGCGTGCCCTATGGCACGCTCCTGTGCGTCTCGGACAAGCCGCTGCATGGCGAACTGAAATTGCCGGGCATGGCGACGGAGTTCTACAAGAGACAGGTTTCGCAGCATCTGAAGATCGGAATGCTGGCGGTGGAGAAACTGGCGGCGATGCCCCCCGAACGGCTGCACTCCCGCAAGCTCAGAAGCTTCTTCGAGACCGCCTTTCAATAGTCCAAAACCTCCGTTACTGGGCGGCTTAGACTCCGCGCCAAAGGGGACGAGGCCAAGAAAGATGGATCGAAGCAGACTCAGGACGGCCATTCCCGCGCTGCTCGCACTGGGGGCTGTGGCAATCTCGCTGCCGCTGGTGGCGGGCTATTGGGGACGCATCCATCCGGCTTTCGATTCCATGGCCCATTTCCGGCTGCATCTTGCAGCCCTTCTGACGGTCGTCGCGCTGCCTCTCCTGTTCTTCAGGGGATGGCGACAGATCGGGGCAGCTTCGTGTGTGCTCGGCATCGCAGCCATGAGCGCCACAATGACGACGGGCCTTTCCACCCGGCTCGCGACGGCCGCCGCCGCCGAAGCACCGGCCGCGCGCTATCGCCTGATGCAGATGAACCTGCGCTACGACAACACCTCGCCAAAGAAGCTCTTTTCGCTCATCGGCGCGACCAAGCCCGACGTCATCACGCTGAATGAAGTATCGGGCATGTGGGTCGAGCAGCTCAAATATCTTGAAGCGGCCTATCCCTATCGCATCATCTGCCCGCCCCCCGCCCGGATCGGCGGGGTGGCGATCCTGTCGCGCCGGCCCTTCCTGCACCCGGCGACAGTGACCTGCCATGATCGCGGCTCCATGGCGGTCGCGAGCGTCAGCTTCGGGGGCAGTTCGGTCGATGTGGCCGCGTTGCATCTTGGATGGCCCTGGCCCTTCGAGCAGAAAGAGCAGGTCGGACGCGTCACGCCGGCGGTCGAGAAGCTCGGGAATACGGCCATCCTTGCCGGAGACCTCAATGCCACCCCCTGGAGCGTGACGGCGCGGACCCTCGAAAGCGCGGGGCACATGAAGGCTCTGCCGGGCATCGGCGCGACATGGTTCATCCCGTCCTTTCCAATCGCGGTCAGAAAGGTCGCCGGCCTGCCCATCGACAATGTCTTCACGAAGGGGCGTGTCGTGCCCATTTCCGTCAAGCGGCTTGGCGACGCGGGCTCGGACCATCTACCGGTGCTGTTCGAATTCGGCCTGCTGCCCCGTCCGCAGGACGATGAAGACGGTGTCCGGCAGGCGAAGGCGGGCAGCTATTCGCCGGCGTGAAGGATGAGCCGGGGGTGCAGGCGACTCGCAAAACCCGGCGGCGCAAAACCCGGCGGCAATGTGTCGGAGCCGGGCGCCCTGCCCGGCTCAGCGTCCCTTCAAGGTGAGCCTGTCGAACGGCGCGCTATCCCCGTTGCCGCGGGACCGGACACCTAAAGCTTGCGGGCGACGACCAGATGGCCGCGAACGGGTTTACCCTGTTCGTGCCGCACGGTGATCGGCCTGAAGGCGAGACAGGCGAACCCGTTATCCTTCATCAGACCGCGCAAATATGCTTCCGCATGAGCGAAGCGCTGGTGCGGACCGACCATGAATGAACGACCTTCAAAGGTTTCGACCGGAAGCGTCTCCGTGGAGAAGGCCAGAATGGCCCGCTGGGCCATTACAGCCGCAGCCCCGGCGAAGAAGCCCTCCAGATGCCCCATATAGGGCAGAACATCCGTGGCCGTTACGAGGTCATAGGGATCGGTCTCGACACTTTCCAGAAAATCGACCACCTCGCCCACATAAAGCTCGTCATAGACATCCTTTTCCTCGGCGAGCTCAAGCATGTTTTCCGACAGGTCGACGCCTGTCACATGGGCCGCCATGTCGCACAGCGTCTCGCCGCTTAACCCCGTTCCGCATCCCAGATCGAGCAGACGCTTATAATTTCCCGGCGCGAATTTCTGCAAAGCCTTGCGTACAAGGTCGGGCACGCCATAACCGAGCTGATCAACCAGGATGTTTTCGAAATCGCCCGCATGCTGATCAAAAAGCGTGGTGACGTAGGCATCGGGCGCCTTCGGAGGTGTTTCCCCCCGGCCTATGCTGGCGAGCCGGACCGCCGCGCCGCCGTGATCTTCGGGATCGAGCCGCAACACCTCCTGATAGGCCAGCGCAGCCCCCGCATAGTCGCCCGATTTTTCCAGCGTGAGCGCCCGGTTGTAGGCTTCCGCCAGCGCTTCCTCGTCAATGCCGCCGTCTTTTTCTTCCGCCAAGGACGTCACATCCCCGTATAGACCGGGCCCTCGCCGCCCTGCGGCGGAACCCAGTTGATGTTCTGATTGGGGTCCTTGATGTCGCAAGTCTTGCAGTGGACGCAGTTCTGCGCGTTGATCACGAACTTCGCTTCATCGGCATGGGTGCCGTCGGTAAGGGCATTGCCTTCCGCATCCACCCATTCATAGACGCCAGCCGGACAGTAGCGTGAGGACGGGCCCGCATAAACGGCATATTCCGACGTCCTTTGCAGTTCCATGTCCTTTACCTGCAGGTGAACCGGCTGGTCCTCCTCATGATTGGTGTTGGACAGAAACACCGAGGACAACCGGTCGAAGGTCAGCACGCCATCGGGCTTGGGATAGTCAATCGGCTTGTAGCCGGCTGCCGGCTCCAGAGAAGCGGCATCGGTCTTGCCGTGCCTGAGCGTTCCGAAGGGGGAGATACCGAACAGGGTGTTCAACCACATATCGAGGCCACCGATCCCCACGCCAAGCAGCGTGCCGAAGCGTGACCAAAGCGGCTTGACGTTGCGTACCGTCTTCAAATCCTTGCCTATATCGGAGCCGCGCCAGGCGTCCTCATAGGCCTCCAGAGTGTCATTGGCGCGCCCGGCGGCAAGAGCCTCGATGAGATGTTCGGCGGCGAGCATGCCCGAAAGGACCGCGTTGTGCGATCCCTTGATGCGCGGGACATTGACCAGACCGGCCGAGCACCCGATGAGCGCACCGCCTGGAAATGCGAGTCTCGGAACAGACTGCCAGCCGCCCTCGGTGATGGCGCGGGCGCCATAGGAAATGCGCTTGGCTCCCTCGAATGTCTCGCGGATCGCCGGATGGGTCTTGAAGCGCTGGAATTCCTGGAATGGCGACAGGAAGGGATTCTTGTAGTTCAGATGCAACACGAAGCCGACCGCCACCTGGTTGTTTTCCAGATGGTAGAGGAAGGAACCACCGCCGGTCTTCATGTCGAGCGGCCAGCCGAAGGAATGCTGTACCAGGCCCGGCTTATGGTTCTCGGGCTTCACTTCCCAAAGTTCCTTCAGGCCGATACCGAATTTCTGCGGCTCGCGCCCCTCGTCAAGCCCGAACCTGGCGATCAGCTTCTTGGCGAGCGATCCACGGACACCCTCGCCGATCAGCACATATTTGCCGAGCAAGGCCATGCCGGGCTGATAATTGGGGCCGTGCGATCCGTCACGCTCAACCCCCATATCGCCGGTAACGACGCCCGTCACCGCACCTTCATCGTTGTAGATCAGATCGGCAGCGGCAAAGCCCGGATAAATCTCGACGCCGAGCGCCTCGGCATGCCCAGCCAGCCAGCGGCAGACATTGCCGAGCGAAACAGCATAATTGCCGTGATTGTTCATCAAGGGCGGCATGATGAAATTGGGAATGCGAATGGCGCCGGCAGGGCCGAGCACGAGGAACCTGTCCTCCGTCACCGGCGTCTTGAAGGGATGATCGGCCTCGCTGCGCCAGTCCGGCAGCAGGCGATCGATACCGATGGGATCGACGACGGCGCCGGAAAGGATATGGGCTCCGACCTCGCCCCCCTTTTCCAGAACGACGACGGAAAGCTCGGGATCAAGCTGCTTCAGCCTGATCGAGGCGGCCAGCCCCGCCGGACCAGCGCCGACGATGACCACATCGAACTCCATGCTTTCGCGTTCCGTTTCGCTCATTCGACCCTCCGCGTTTCGCGATCCAGACCCGCCGCATCCCTCCGGCGGAGACCTGTCGTTGTAAAGGTTACGCAATCCCGCTCAGGACGTGCGCCGATGGTGCGGCTATAACGCATCTGCCGAAGCTCGAAAACCATCGAAAACAGCGCATCCGCTTTTGTAACGATTAGATTGCATCGCGGCCAGCCAACATCATGAGCAGTATCAGGGCCCCAGTGTCGGGGCCAGTATCAGGCAAGAGCGCGCCGGGGGCATGGAAAGCGCCGGCCATTCCGGCTATCACAACATTTCCGAACCGGGCTTCCGGTTTGATGCGGCGGGGCACTAGCGCATGCATTCAACGATACATCATGAAAAGAGCGGAGCAACAGCCTCCTCGCTCCGGCTGGTTCTTGCGCTGATCGCCCTTTTATGGGTTCTCTCCGATATCGGTTTCTATTTTCTGCTGCCAGCCCTCGGCCAGGCGGCGAGCTACAACGAAAATCCCATAGGAACCAGCCTCTACTACGTTTTCTGGGTGGGCATCGCCGTCATCACCTTCTGGCCGCAATATGCGCGCTGGCAACGGGTGTCGCGCTGGCGCATGTTCGGCAACCGCCTGACCAGCATCGCCGTATGGTCGTTTGCCTTTATCGCTGCCATGGCGTTCCTCGCCTATCTGCCCAAGCTGCCGCAGATCGATCTGCAGGGCGTCACACTCCGGGAAGGTTTCACCCTGCCGGAGCTTCCCCTGGCCAATGGCTGGTATTTCCTGCCCAAATCAGTCGAAATCCTGTTTCAGCAGCTTCTGGTGGTCGCTCTTGTCCTGGCCATGGCCGCGGAGGGGATCAGGGTGGGCAAGATTGCCCTTTACTGCGGTCTCCTCTTCGGCGGAACACATCTCCTTCTCGCCTTCGGCGACGTGCCGGTCGGCTATGTCATCCGCTTCGCTTTCCTGGCCGGACTCTTCGGCCTGACGATCCCTTACCTCATCCTGCGCGTGCCCAACGGCTTCGCCTATTCCTATGCGATACACTGGGGCTACTACGCAGCCACCGTCATGATGGCCCGGATCGTGGGGCCAGAAGCTGTTCTCACGATCATCAAGTCGCTGTTCGACTTGTCATGAGGCTCCGATCGAACGGCCTCGAATCACTGTAAGGGTTTCCCGGAAAAGACCGAAAGGGCCATCCATGAACACATCCACGAGCACCGGGCAGAACTGGTTCGCGCGAACCTATGCGCAGCATCCCGTCTTCGTGACGCTAGCCATCATCCTTGTGCTGATGAGCGCGCAGGCGGCATTTCTGGTGGCCATGGGGCACCCGGCGATCTGCGACTGCGGAAACGTCAAACTACTCTATCCCGATCCCTCCGGCCCCGAGACCTCGCAACACATCACCGATTGGTACACCTATTCGCATGTGCTGCACGGGCTGATCTTCTACCTCATCCTGTGGCTTGTGGCGCCGCGCATGCCGGTGGGCCTGAGGCTCGCGCTCGCAGTGGGCATAGAGGTTGCCTGGGAGATGGCGGAGAACACGCCGATGGTCATCAACCGCTACCGCCAGTCAGCACTCGCGGAAGGCTATTATGGCGACAGCATCGTGAATTCGCTCTCCGATACGGTTTCGGCCATTATCGGCTTCATCGTAGCACGGGTCTCGCCCGTGTGGCTGAGCGTCGGCCTGATCGTGGCGACGGAGGTGTTCATGGCCTACATGATCCGGGACAACCTGACCCTCAACATTATTCAGCTTCTCCACCCGAGCGAGGCGATCTCACGCTGGCAGACGGGCGGATAGGCGCAATCCGGCCGTTTTCCCCACGCAAACTTGCATCGGGGTGCAAAGAGTCGGACAGTGCGCGGAATGATGCGGGCACGCCGCAGACAGGGACCGGACGGTTATGGATTCCGCAGGAACAAGGGAGCTTCTGAGCTTCTACGCCGATGCCGGCGTGGACGATGCCGTATGGGACGATGCAGCGGACCGTTTCGAGGAAACCCGCATCGAGGCTGAGAAGCGGAACGAACGCTGGGCGCAGGCCCAGACCGCCAGGAACGGCGGTTCCCAGCGCCCTTCACCAGCCCCGCGCGCCGCCCCCGCTCCCGCAACGGCGGCGGTTCCTGACGATGCTCAGGCCGCGCGGGCACGCGAGATCGCCCGCGCGGCAGCGACACTCGAGGCATTGCGCGAACAGCTCAACGCCTTCGATGGCTGCAACCTCAAGACCACAGCCAAGAACACTGTCTTCGCCGACGGCAATCCGAAGGCCGAGATCATGCTTGTCGGAGAGGCACCGGGTCGCGACGAGGACATTCAGGGCCTGCCCTTCGTGGGGCGCTCGGGCCAATTGCTCGACCGCATGCTTGCCGCGATCGGCCTTGACCGGACATCCGCTTATATTTCCAACGTCATTCCGTGGCGCCCGCCGGGCAACCGTGATCCTTCCCCGCTGGAAACCGAGATTTGCCGCCCCTTCATCGAAAGGCATATCGAGCTGGTGGCTCCCAGGGTGCTGGTGACACTGGGCAACCCCTCAACCAAACTGCTTTTGAACACGCAGACCGGCATCATGCGCATGCGCGGCAACTGGGGCGTCCACAAGACGCCATCCGGGCTCGAAATACCGACCATGCCAACCCTTCACCCGGCCTATCTTCTGCGCAACCCCGCGCACAAGAAACTGACGTGGCGCGATTTCCTGGCCATTCGGACACGGCTTAACGATAGCGCGTCCTGAATACCCGCACCTGCCGAATAGCGCTTACACCAGTACTTAACCATGTCCGTGCAAACTGGCGAGGTAAACCCAGTACCCGGAGACGACCATGTGCGTTCGTTCAGTATCCGGGGGGCATCTTGCGTTTATCTTCTTCCTTCTTTCCGTTTCCAGCCCCAGTTTGGCCGCCGATCCCCTCGGTGTTGCGGGCATCGAAAAACCGCCTATCCCCGAAGACCTTCCTCCCCTCATCGAAGTGAGCGCCGTAACGGCGGGACATATCTCCTTCGGGCAGAGAAATGGCATTGGCACGCTGGACAGCCCATCCGACAAGACATCCTCATGGGTGTTACGCGGTGCGGCAAGCCGGGATATGGGCAATGACTGGAACATGCAGATCGACGGGCATTACGGCAGAGCCAAGGCCGGTGTTGCGAAGGCGCATACCAAGGGCGGCACAGCCCATGTGTATTATCGGCGCCCGTCAAGCCATGCGTTCGGGGGCTTCGTCGAAACCTCTCAGCTTGATGCGCAACTGTCCGAACTCGCAACCGGTGTCAAAACCGATGCGAATGCCATTCTCGGCGGCCTGGAGGGAGCCTATTTTCTCGAGCAGGCAACACTTTACGGAAAGGCGGGAGCCGGAAAGGCCATTGGCGCAGAGAAATCGTCCATTCAGATCGCGGCGTCCGCGGGAGCGCGCTACTATGTCAACGATAACCTGCGCTTCGATTTCGAGGGCGATTTCCGCCGCTGGCAGGCCGCCGGAAAAACGCTCGACACGTTCGGCGCTTCGACCGTCGCGAATTACCGGCTGAACGACAGCCCATTCGCGGCCTTTGCCGGATATCGCTATGAGCGAACGAACTCGGACACCAAGGCCTACCGCTCACACGGGCTGACGGCGGGGTTCAGCTATCATTTCGGGTCCGGAAGCCTGAAGGATGCCGAGCGCAACGGAGCGCTTTGGTGATAGGCCGGAAACCCTCCGGCCCGCTCTCCCATGGAGGTCCGCAATCAGGAGCCGGGGGGCACGAAGCGCCGGGCGGCCACGCGTTTGAGGCCGAGCTGGCGCTCGCGCCAGATGATGAACAGGCCCGCGCCAATAACGATCAGGCCACCGACCAGCGTGTACAGCGTGGGCACATCGCCGAATGCGAAGAAACCGATGATGATGGCAAGCAGCATCGAGGTGTATTCGAATGGCGCGATGGTGGAGAGTTCGGCATGACGGTAGCACTCCGTCATGAGGATCTGCCCGATGCCGCCCGCAAACCCGGCGCCGACAAGGCACAGCGCCTGTTTCCACGACAGGCTTTCCCAGCCGAAGGGAATGCTGAAAAGCGCAAGCACCGTGGCCGTGACGGAGAACCACAGCACGATGGTTGCGGTCTTTTCCGTCGTGACGAGCTTGCGCACGAGAAGCATGGCGACAGCGGAAATGGAGGCGGCGCCCAGAATGGCGATGACCCCGATCCCCTGCCCCGCATCCATGCCCTGGGCGCCCGTCAGAAGCGTGAGCTTCGGCAAGGCGATGATCACGACGCCGATGAAACCGATAGCGACGGCGCTCCAGCGGTAAATACGCACGCTTTCCCCCAGGAAGATCGCCGAGAAGACGACCACGATGAGCGGCTGGGCGTAATTCAACGTCACCGCGTCGGGCAGCGGCAGGCGTGTCAGGCCGAAGAAGCCAAGCCCCATGGAAAAGACGCCGACCAGACCGCGCATGACATGGCTGACGGGTCGCGTGGTTCGGAACGCGGTGGCGAGTTCATGGCGCCAGGCGAGCATGGCAAGGATCGGGAAAATGGCAAAAAGCGAACGAAAGAAGACGATCTGTCCCGCCGGGACGGTCCCCGCCGCCTTGATGAGCGAGGACATGATGACGAATACGGACACCGAAACGATCTTGAGAGCAATTCCGACGAAGGGCCGTCCCTCGACGTTGAGTTCGTTCACGGCCGGCATAATCGAGCCTCTGTAAGAGCCGCCCCACGCCCAAGCGGCCGGGGGCTGATGGAATGGGAGAGCACGATCAGCCGCGCGCCTCCCGGATTGCCTGCCATATGCGAGAGGGTGTCGTGGGCATCTCGATATGGCCAATGCCATGGGCGCGATAAAGCGCATCCGTGACCGCGTTCAGCACCGCCGGCGTCGCGCCGATCGTTCCGGCCTCGCCTGCTCCCTTGATGCCAAGGGCGTTGGTGGTCGAGGGGACATTGCGTGTCTCGAAATGGATGAAGGGGACGTCGTCGGCGCGCGGCATGGCGTAGTCCATGAAACTTGCCGTCACCAATTGCCCGTCCTCCGAATAGACCGTTTCTTCCGTCAGTGCCTGGCCAAGCCCCTGCACCACGCCGCCATGCACCTGGCCAGCCAGAAGAATCGGGTTAACGGTAGCGCCGAAATCGTCAACGATCCAATAACCAATCACATCGACCTTGCCCGTTTCAGGCTCGATCTCGACCTCGCATATATGGGTTCCGTTCGGATAGGTCGCTTCCTCCTGAACGAATTCTCCAAAACCATGCAGATCCTCGGGCTTGGCCGCCGCGCGCGCAATCGCTGAAAACTCCACCGAACGGTCCGTGCCGACGATACGGGCCGTGCCGCCCGACAGTTCGATATCCTCGACGGAAGCTTCCAGTTCGTCGGCGGCGATGCGGCGGATTTTCTGCGCCAGGTCCTCGCCCGCCCAGGCGGCCGAGACGCCGCCCAGCGGAATGGAACGGGAGCCGCCTGTGCCGCCGCCCGAGGCAAGCTCGTCGGTGTCGCCCTGGCGCACGGTCACCTTGTCGATGTCGATGTCGAGTTTGTCGGCAACGAACTGCGCATAGGCCGTGGCGTGGCCCTGGCCGTTGGACTGGGTGCCGATAAGGAGGGTAACCGTACCGTCGTCGTTCAGCCGGACGTGAGCGGGCTCTGATCCCGCGAAGGCGCAAGCTTCGATATAGGTGGCCATGCCGATGCCGCGCAGCCTGCCGCGCTTTGCCGCCTCCCCGGCACGCGCCTCGAAGCCTTTCCAGTCCGCTCGTTCCATGGCGAGTTCCATATGACCCTCGAACTCACCCACATCGTAGAGGCGGCCCGTCTGGGTGCGGTAGGGAAACTGCTCGGGGCGGATGAAATTGCGGCGGCGGATTTCTTCACGGGCCATGCCGAGGTCGCGCGCGCAGGCATCGACCAGCTTTTCCAGGAGAAAGGCGGCTTCGGGTCGCCCCGCCCCGCGATAGGCGTCCACGGGGCATGTGTTGGTATAGACGCCGTCGATGGTCACATCGATGGCCTGGATGTCATAGACACCGGTGGACATGGACACGCCCACATAGGGAATGAAAGCCGCGTATTGGGAGATATAGGCGCCCATATTGGCAATGAGCCGGACGCGCAGTGCCAGAAATCGCCCTTCCTTCGACAGCGCCATCTCCGCTTCCACGACATTGTCGCGCCCTTGCGCGTCCGTCAGGAAATGCTCGCTGCGATCGCCCGTCCATTTGACCGGCCGGCCGAGACGCCGCGCGGCCTCCATGACGAGCGCATATTCGCGGTAGACGAAGCTCTTGGGGCCGAAGCCCCCGCCGACATCGGGGGTTATGACGCGGATCTTCTCCGGGCCGATGCCAAAGGTGCGCGACAGGATGGATTGCATGGAGTGCACGCCCTGCGACCCGGTCGTCAGGACAAAGCGGTCTTCATCCTTGCGCCATTCGGCAAGCGCGGCACGCGGTTCCATGTAATTGCAGACGAGGCGATTGTTGATGAAGGAAATCCGTGTGACGTGATCCGCCTTCGCGAAGGCGGCCCCGGATTTTTCCGTGTCGCCGACATGGTAGAGAAAGGCACGGTTGGTGCCGGCATCGGGCCAGACCAGCGGCGCATCCTCATCAAGCGCCGATGCGGTCTCGACAACCGCTTCCTCATCCTCGTAATCGATATCGATCAGTTCGGCCGCATCCTGCGCGTGAGCGCGGCTGTCGGCCACAACACAGGCCACCGCATCACCCACATAAAGCACCCGGTCACGGCACAGAATGGGAATGTCACGGGTGGCGGCGCGCGTTCCGTCCGGCTGTTTCTGCATCGACCCGGATTTCAGGTCGGCCAGATGGGCAAGGTCGGCGCCTGTCAGCACGAGACGAACACCGGGGGCCGATCTGGCTTCGTCGAGCGAGCCCACGCTGAAACGCGCATTGGCGACCGGGGAGCGCAATACGTAGAGGTGCAGCGTTCCATCGGGAGAGAAATCATCGGTGTAACGCCCCTTCCCGGTGATGAAGGCTGCGTCCTCCTTCCTACGCACGGAAGCGCCCATTCCGAATTTCTGCCCGAATTTCGGCGTCATCACGGTCATGCAATATTCCTCCTGGCCGGGCTATGCCGCCATGCTCATGGTCCCCGCTGTCAGGAAACAGTCGATTGACATGCAAGGTCGCAGTGTTGTCGAGCCGTATGATTGTGTAAAGAGCGCCCAGGAAATTTGTTGGACCACAAGGCCGGCAAAATTGTCGGCCAGCGAAAAAGGCCATAGAAAGAGTAGCATGCGTACGGATAGCGGCCAGATCTTTCGTCTCGAGGATTATCGGGAGAGCGACTACCTCATTCCTGAGGTGGAGCTCACCTTCCGGCTCGATCCGCAGGAGACGGTGGTGAGCGCTCGCCTCACCGTCGAGCGGCGGAAGAACGTGGCTCCCGGAACGGCGCTGGAACTCGATGGCGACGGCCTGCGGCTATCGAGCCTTGCCATTGAGGGCATGCCCGCCGCGGCAGACGCTTTCGAGGCGACGCCCGAGCGGCTCGTCATCGCCCGCCCGCCTTCGGCGAAACGCTTCACGCTCGACATCGAAACCCGCCTGCAACCGTCACGCAACAAGGCGCTGATGGGCCTCTACGTCTCCAGCGACGTTTTCTGCACCCAATGCGAGGCGGAAGGGTTTCGCCGCATCACCTATTTCCTCGACAGGCCGGATATTCTGAGCGTCTACACGGTGCGCATCGAGGCGGAGAAGAAGAGCGCGCCACTGCTTCTTTCCAACGGCAATCCCGTCGAGAGCGGAAAGCTCGGCGGCGGACGGCATTTCGCCGTTTGGCACGACCCGCATCCCAAGCCATCCTATCTCTTCGCGCTCGTTGCCGGCGACCTTGGCGTGGTGACCGACAGCTTCACCACAGCCTCGGGCAGGAAGGTGGCGCTTGGCGTCTATGTGGAACATGGAAACGAGACGCGCGCGGCCTATGCGATGGACGCGCTCAAGCGCTCGATGCGCTGGGACGAGGAACGCTTCGGGCGCGAATACGATCTGGACGTGTTCAACCTCGTCGCCGTCTCCGATTTCAACATGGGGGCCATGGAGAACAAGGGCCTCAATATCTTCAACGACAAATATGTGCTTGCCGATGCCGACACGGCGACCGATCTCGACTTCGCCAATATCGAGGCGATCATCGGGCATGAGTATTTCCACAATTGGACTGGCAACAGAATCACTTGCAGGGATTGGTTCCAGCTTTGCCTGAAGGAAGGCCTGACGGTCTTCCGCGACCATGAGTTCTCCGCCGACCAGCGTTCGCGCCCGGTCAAGCGCATCGCGGAAGTGCGCGGCCTGCGCGCCCACCAGTTCCCCGAGGACCAGGGGCCGCTCGCCCATCCGGTGCGGCCGCGACGCTATCGCGAGATCAACAATTTCTACACGGCCACGGTCTATGAGAAGGGTTCGGAAGTGGTGCGCATGATCCGCACCATTCTGGGCGAGGACGCCTTCCGCGCCGGCATGGATCTCTATTTCGAGCGCCATGACGGGCAAGCCGTCACCATCGAGGATTTCGTCAAGGCCTTCGAGGATGCGTCGGGCCGCGACCTGGCGCAATTCGCGCTCTGGTATCACCAGGCCGGCACGCCGCATGTGGCCATCAGTTCGCGCTACGATGCGGGCGAAAAGAGCTTCACCATCGAGATCGAACAGTCCGTTCCGCCGACGCCCTCCGAAAGCCGCAAGCGGCTGATGCATATTCCGCTCGCCTTCGGGCTGGTGGGCGCGGACGGGCAGGACATGGCCTTCGACACTGTCGAGGGCGCCGTAGTCGAAGACGGCGTGATCCATGTGCGAAAACGGCATCATTCGGTGCGTTTCACCGGCGTTCCTGCAAGGCCCGTCCTGTCGATCAATCGCGGGTTTTCCGCTCCGATCACGCTGTCCGGCGAAACCAGCACGGACGACCGGCTGTTTCTGGCGCGTCATGACAGCGACCCCTTCTCGCGCTGGCAGTCGCTCAACACGCTTTTCACCGAGGCGCTGCTTGCGGCGACCCGCACGGTGCGCGGCGGGGACGAGCCGCTGTTCGCCTCCGAACTGGTGGAAGCTGCCGTATCGCTCGCCGCCAACGACACGCTCGAACCCGCATTCCGCGCCCTCGCCCTGACGCTGCCGGGGGAGCCGGACGTGGCGCGCGAGATCGGTGCAAATATCGATCCAGATGCGATCCACACCGCCCGGATCGCCCTGCTGAAGGCCATAGCCCGAGCGGGCTGCGCGACATTCGAGGCGCTCTATGCCGGCTTGCACGACAATGCGCCCTTCACCCCCGATGCGCAGGGCGCCGGGTGCCGGGCGTTGCGCAATGTGCTGCTTGAATATCTTGCGCTGGCGGATGAAAGCCCAACCCCGGCCAAGCGCCAGTTCGACACAGCCGACAACATGACCGACCGTGCCGCAGCGCTTACGGTGCTTGCCAATCATTTCGGCGAGACGCAGGAAACGCGCGCGGCACTTGCCGCCTTCGAGGCGCGCTATGCCGACGACCCGCTGGTGCTCGACAAGTGGTTCCAGATCCAGGCAAGCGTCCCGGCACCCGAAACCGTGGCGCTGATGCGGAGCCTGATGGAGCATCCGCATTTTTCCATCACCAATCCAAACCGCGTGCGCGCCTTGATCGGCACCTTCGCCATGGGCAATCAGCGAGCCTTTCACAGCGCCGACGGCAGTGGTTATCGGCTTGTCGCCGACACGGTGCTGGCGCTTGAGGCGCACAATCCGCAGGTAGCCGCCCGGCTCGCCACCGCCTTCCGCTCCTGGCGCTCGCTGGAGACGGGGCGGCGGGACGAGGCCCGGCGCGTGCTTTCCGACATCGCGAAACACGAAAACCTGTCGCGCGACCTCGCCGATATCGTGGAACGCACTCTCGCCTGAGCGCGCGGTTTGAGGCCCGGATACCGCGCCTTGGAAGGCGGGCGCGCACCCCTCACCTCCTGCCGGGACCTTTTCCCGGCCAGCGGGGAGAAGGAATGCGGTAGCGCGGGCGGCAATGCATTCGTTGAGCTGGCAATCGGCATGCTTCGGGTTGCGGCGGAATGGCGTGTCGCGGATGATGCGCCCTCAACCCATGGCCGGGGAGGCTGTGGCGCATGTCCAGGGCTTCGGCCTAAAGGCCATGGCGGTCGTCT
>SWCG01002831.1_pt1:5000-43840 | contig 43840 bp, 36 predicted proteins | sample 4690071 | NCBI WGS metagenome assembly SWCG01 (sample SAMN10267281, study PRJNA491770) | bioreactor metagenome | isolation source: DHS bioreactor inoculated with subseafloor sediment | place: Japan: off Shimokita Peninsula | collected 2012-10 | reverse complement strand
AAAAAAGGAAACACCAGCTACAGGAATTACCAGAATCTATTAACCATGATAAACTACAGGAATTACCCCTTTACCTTAAGATTGACACCGGTAAATCAGTACTGGAATTTTTAAATACTGTAAATGATTCCTTCACCCAGGTCACCAGCTATGATTATTATCCCTTCACCAGGGTTAAGAGTGAACATTACATTTTACCCGAATTTTTATACAATTACGGTTCCCCGTACTGTAAAGACTCACCGTACAGAGAAGACCCCCTATACAGTCCAGACCCATACCGACATGATGATTTAAAAACACCCAGAATGGTGGTTAATGTTTCCGAAAAGGAGGATGAATTTAAAATAACACTTTTTTATAATGATGCCCTTTACTCAGATGATCTAAGCCTTACCTTCACCGAGAGCATGGCCACCCTGGTGAATAAACTGATGGAACCACCGGTAATGCTGGAGGATATTGCCCTACAAGATGACGATGGTCAGGAGGAAAACTTCCACCTGAACCCGGTGAAAGAACCCCTCCTAAACCGGCTCTTTGAAAAACAGGTGGAAAAGAGCAGGGAGGAAGTTGCTTTAATTGCCCAGGATGGACAGTTCACCTATGATGAGCTGAATCGGAAGGCCAACCGCATAGCCCATGCACTTATCAAACGTGGGGTGGATTTGGAAGACCGGGTTATGTTCATATTAAAGCGTGACAGCCGCCTGGTGGCCACCATGCTGGGTATTGTCAAGGCCGGCTGTGCATTTATACCCGTGGACCTGGAGTACCCTGAAGAGAGGATAAAGGAGATCATCAGGGATAGTGATGCCCGTTACATCATCACCAATCACGATAACGTTACCATTAACCTGCCCCAGGCAGTTAGTGTGGATGAACTGCTCACTGAAGAGGATGTGAACAACCCGGAACCGGATCTCTCGCCGGAGAACCTGTGTTACCTTATTTACACCTCTGGTTCCACTGGCAAACCCAAGGGTGTTATGCTGAACCATCTGGGTATCACCAACTACGTGTCCCCCCATCCGGAAAACATTCCCATCCATGCCCTGGTTACTCGGGCCCGTAAGATGATATCCATATCCACGGTGTCCTTCATTGTATTTTTAAGGGAAATGCTGGCCACCCTCACCAATGGAATGCCGGTGGTTTTTGCCAGTGAGGAACAGGCTGTGAATCCCCTGGAACTGGTGAAACTCTTCGAGGAAACTGGGGCCGATGCATTTGGTGCCACACCCACCCGGCTCCTGCAGTACCTGGAAATGGAGGAAGTACAGAAAACCATGCCCCGCTGCAAGGTGATCATCGTAGGTGGTGAGACCTTCCCTCCCCCGCTTTACAACACCCTCTCCAGGTACACCTTCGCCGAGATCTACAATTCCTACGGCCCCACCGAGATCACCATTGCCTCCCATGGTAAACTCCTCACCAGCGATGATATATCCGCCGGGGCACCCCTTTTAAATGTCACCGACCGGATCATGGACATAGACACCAACCCCCTACCCTACAATGTGGTGGGTGAGCTCTACGTGGCCGGGGCGGGAGTGGCCCGGGGCTACTGGAATAATGATGAACTCACCCAGGAACGCTTCATAAACTACAACGGCCTCCGCTACTACAACACCGGAGACCTGGCCAAGCGCGACAGTAACGGGGAGTTATATGTCCTGGGCAGGATGGACACCCAGATCAAACTCCGGGGACTGCGAATCGAACTCGGGGAGATTGAAAATACAATCACCGGTTATGATGGTGTTAAATCCGCCTTTGTACTGGTAAGGGAGGTGCACGGCACTGAACACCTCTGCGCCTACTTCACCGAGAAGAAGCCAGTGGACACCGCCCTTTTAAGGAAATATCTACTGGATAGATTACCCCAGTACATGGTTCCCTCCTACCTGGTGAGGATGGACCAGTTCCCCATGACCTTCAATGGAAAGGCCGATCTTAGGAACTTCCCAGACCCTGATGATTACCTGGTGGATGAGGTTATAGCACCAGAAACAGAGTTAGAGAAGGATCTCCTAGGGATGTGTTCAAATATACTGGACACCACCAGTTTCGGGGTGACCACTGATCTCTTCCAGTTAGGCCTCACCTCCCTATCGGTGCTCAAACTGGTGACTATGATCTCCCAAAAACTGGGGTTTAATGTCAATGTAACCAGTATCATGCGCGCCCGGAACATAAGGGAAATAGCCAGGGAGGTGGAAACATCAGCGGCAGTTATCCGTAAGGAATACCCAGTAATGGACTATTATCCCCTGACCCAGAACCAGCTGGGAGTGTACTTTGACTGTGTTAAAAACCCGGAAAAACTGACCTACAACCTGCCCAAAATGATACGCTTTAAAGAAATCTCGGTGGATAGGTTGAAAAAATCATTGGAGGAACTGGTTGAAAAACACCCATACCTTAAAATGCGCCTGGTTATGCATGATGGTGAAATCTACCAGGAACGAAGGGATATCTTCCAGGTCACCATTGAAGTTATAAAAGGTCGGGTGGATGATGATGTGATAAATGAGTTTATACAACCATTCTCCCTATTCGAGGGTCCGTTGTTCCGGTTTAAAATTTACACCCACCAGGATGAAACCATACTCTTATCTGACTTCCACCACCTGATGGTGGATGGAACATCCTTGAACCTCCTTTTCAATGACCTGGGGGCGATCTACGATGACCGGGTGGTGGATGCTGAGGGGTATGACGGGTATGACCTCAGCCTAGAGGAACAGGACATTGAAAAAAGCCAGATCTATAGCCAGGCCCGGGAATACTTTGAGGGAAAAGTGGTGGAGTTTGACAGTGCCACGGTCATCTCCCCGGATCTCAAGGGGAAAGAAGAGGAAGGTGAGTTAGGTGAGGTGGGGGTGTCTTTAGATAAAAAACAGGTGGAAAACTTCTGTAAAAATAATTCCATCACCCCCAATAACCTGTTTTTAGCGGCAACGCTTTTCACTTTAAGTAAATTTGTTTACAACCGTGATATTCTAATTTCTACCATATCCAATGGCCGGAGCAATCCCTTGTTCCAGAAGACAGTGGCCATGATGGTTAAAACACTCCCCATAGCAGTGAACATTGACAGTACCTCCACTGTCACCCAGTTCTTCAGCCAGGTGGAGGAAACCTGGCTGGATGTCCTGAAATATGATGTGTACCCCTTCACCAAGATTTCCGATAAGTACGACCTGTTCCCCGAGTTTTTATACGCCTATCACGGGAAGATCATTGAGGAAATAACCATGAATGGACAGACCCTGGAGAGGGAAAGCCTGGAATACGAGGCACTGAAGTTCAAGGCCAGTGTTAATGTAACCGACACTGGTTCCCGGTTCTACCTCTTCAGCCAGTACAACGATGCCCTCTATTCACAGGAACTCATGGAGACCTTTATAAAAAGCCTGGAATTAATGGTGAACAAGCTGATAGAGGACCCTAATGCCCGTTTAAGTGATGTTTCCCTGGTGGCTGGTGAACCTGGCCTGGTGGCTGGTGAACAGGGAATGTTCCAGATGAAACCAGTGAGCGAGCCACTGGTGAATAAGTTATTTGAAAAACAGGTCACCAAAAGCAGGGATAAAGTGGCCCTGATAGCAGAGGATGGGGAGTTCACTTACCATGAAATCAACCAGATGGCCAACCGCATTGCCCACGGCCTGGTTATAAGGGGTGTGGGGGTGGAGGACCGGGTAATGTTCATCCTGAAACGTGACAGTCGACTGATCGCCACCATGTTCGGTATTGTTAAGGCCGGCTGTGCCTTCATACCCGTGGACCCCGAGTATCCGGAGGATAGGGTGAAACACGTCCTTAAGGACAGTGATGCCCGGTACATTATCACCGATTACAACTTCAACACCATTGATTTACCCCAGGCCATCAGTGTGGATGAATTACTAAGAGAAGGGATTGAAGAGAACCCACTAAAAGAGGGAAGTGAAGAAAATCTAAATCCTGATCAACTAAATCCTGATCAACCAGTTGAGAACCTGGAACCAAATCAATCAATAAAAAACCTGGAACCAAATCTATCCCCAGAGAACCTCTGTTACCTTATCTATACTTCTGGCTCCACTGGCCTCCCGAAGGGGGTGATGTTAACCCATGCCAATATCACCAATTACGCCTCCCCGGATCCGGAAAACTGTTTTGCCCATGCCTTTGTAAATAAGGGCCGGAATATGCTCTCCATCACCACCGTAGCCTTTGATGCCTTCCTGCACGAGGTCATGATCAGCCTCCTGAACAGCCGCACCCTGGTACTGGCCAGTGACGAGGAAACCAGGAACCCCCTGGAACTGGTTAAACTGTTTAACCGAGCCGAAGTGGATTCCTTCTTTGCCACACCATCCAGGATGTTACAGTACCTGGAAGTGGATGGTATGTGTGAAGCAGTGTCCAAGTGTAAGATCATCAGTATCGGTGGAGAACCCTATCCCCCACAGCTACATAAAAAACTGGAAAGCTGCAGTGCCGGGGAGATATACAATGTTTACGGACCCACTGAGACCACCATATCCTGCAACACCACCCGCATCACTGATTCAGGAAACATCAATGTGGGTAAACCCCTCCTGAATGTTTACGAGGAAGTCATGGACCTGGATGGTAACCCCCTCCCCAGTGGAGTAATCGGGGAGTTGTACGTGGGTGGAATGGGGGTGGCCCGGGGATACTGGAACCGGGAGGAACTCAACCAGAAACAGTTCATCACCCGCCACGGCATCCCCTACTACAGGAGTGGGGACTTTGCCAGCAGGGATAAAAACGGCGAGTACCATATATTCGGACGTCTGGATAACCAGATCAAGTTGAGGGGTCTGCGAATCGAAATTGGGGAGATTGAAAGTGCAATCTCCGACTATCATGGTATAAAGTCAGTGACCGTCCTGGTTAAACCAGTCCAGGGACAGGAACACCTCTGCGCCTACTTCACCAGCACCATGGACATTGATGTGGAGGATCTGAAAAAAGAACTCAAAAAGAGGCTGACCAAGTACATGGTGCCCACCGTATTCATGCACCTGAAACAGATGCCTCAGACACCCAATGGTAAAACTGATGTTAAAAACCTACCTGAACCGGTTTTAAAAGAACGAATATACGTAGCACCGGAGAATAGTATTGAAAAATTCTTCACCCAGTCCTTCAGTGAGATTCTGGACGTGACTGATGTGGGGGCTACCGATGACTTCTTTGAACTGGGTGGAACCTCACTCCTGGTGACCAAGATCACCATTGAAGCCCTGAACCAGGGATACGAAATAAAATATGGGGATGTTTTCGCACATCCCACAGCCCGGAAACTGGCCCAGTTCATAAATGAAGCAGAAAAATCTGTTCAGGAACATGAAGAATACTCCTATGATGCTCTTAATAAGATCCTGGAAAATAACACCATAGAAAACTTTGTGAAACTGGATAAAGAGGGTTTGGGAAATGTTTTATTAACCGGGGCCACTGGCTTTTTAGGGATACACGTCCTACGGGAGTTTTTAGAAAACGAAAAGGGCACTATTTACTGCATGCTCCGGAGGGGTAGGCGCACCAATCCTGAGGACCGGCTTAAAACCCTCCTCTTCTACTACTTCAGTGAGAACTATGAGGAACTTTTCGGTACCAGGATCCATGTTATTGAGGGGGATGTTACCAGTAAAGCAGACTTTGAAAAATCCCGGGGCCTGGATATAGACACGGTGATCAACTGTGCCGCCAATGTGAAGCACTTCGCTCCCGGAACCCAGATCGAGGATATAAACATAGGGGGAGTGGTTAACGGGGTGGATTTTGCCCGGAAAAAGGACTGTAAATATATACAGGTCTCCACCACCAGTGTGGCCGGGGAGAGTGTGGATAATGTACCACCACTGGACACGGTATTTGATGAGAAAACCATCTACGTGGGCCAGCTCCTGGACAACAAGTACCTCAGCAGCAAGTTCCTGGCAGAGAGGGTGGTGTTGGAAGCAGTTAGTGAGGGATTAAATGCCAAGATAATGCGGATGGGTAACCTCATGGCCCGGCAGTCTGACAGTGAATTCCAGATAAACTTCGAAACCAATGCCTTCATCAAGCGCCTGAGGGCCTACGCTGCAATAGGGAAAATACCATACCAGGTTTTAGGTGGTAAGGTGGAGCTCACACCCATAGATATGGCAGCACAGGCTATCCTACTACTTTCACAGGCACCCCGGGAGTGCTGTGTTTTCCATGTTTACAACAGTCACCAAATATACATCGGGGATATTGTGAATATGATGAAGGAGGTGGGACTGGCAATCTCCGGGTCAGAGGAAGATGAATTTAGAGAAAGCTTCGCCCAAGCCAGGGAAGACGAGACAAAGCAGGATGCCATCAGTGGCCTGGTCACAGCCATGGGGATGGGTAAAGGTGAGGGCCGGGGCCTGGTGGAGGTGGATAACGATTACACCACCCAGATACTCTACCGTTTAGGATATAAATGGCCCCTCATAAATGATGAATACCTGGTAATGTTTATCCAGTACCTGAAGGAGATGAACTTCTTTGACGGATAAAAACTACTTTGATGGATAAAAAGAAGAAGAATTTAATCCAGAATAAAAGAATATCAACCAAAATACGATAATTAATCTAGAATAAGAGGAATTACTACATGTACGAAAGAAGCTACAATCTGGTTAGGGCCAAGTTCAGGGAATTTTTCCTGCCCACCCTGCTCATGTCCATGGCCATGAACCTCAGCACATTCATGGACACCCTCATCGTGGGTAACACCCTGGGACCCATCAATATCTCAGCCATGGCCCTCATCGCCCCTATCATCACCTTCATCAACCTGGTGTACTGGATGATCGGCCTGGGTGGTTCCCTGCTCAGCGCGGTTTCCAAGGCAGAGCGTAACCAGGAGAAGAGTGACATGTACTTCACCATTTCCATCGTGCTTTTGATCCTGGTGGGATTATGCTTCTCGTCCCTGGGCCTGGTGTTCATGGACCAACTGGTGGCTGCCCTCACCAGCAACCCCCAACTGGCCGTGCTGGTTGAAAGATTCCTGGGGGTTTACTTCATGGGATCTCCCCTGCTCTTCTTCCTTATGGGCATCGCCTACTTCATACGTGCTGATGGAATGCCCAGATTATCCTTCTACGCCCTCCTAATATCCAACATCGTTAACCTGGCCCTGGATCTTTTTTACATCCTAGTATTGGGGATGGATATTCAGGGAGCAGCCCTGGCCACCATCACCGGGTACACCGTGGGGACCATATTCATCATGCAGTACTTCTTCCACAAGGAGAGGACCATGCACTTCATCTCCCTGGCCAAGTGCAAACTCTACCTGGTGGGGGATATTGTGAAGCTGGGCTTCCCCCCGGCCTCCATGCAACTATTCTTAACCATTAAACTCTTCTTCATAAACACCCTCATCTTACTCTATGCCGGTAAACCCGGTTTAACCGCGTTCTCGGTTTTCTACAACAGCCTCTACATTATCTACATGTTCCTCATTGGAACCTCACAATCCATGTCCCCAATTGTCTCCATTTACTTCCAGGAGAAGGATTACTACGGGGTTTGGTACACCCTCAACACTTCACTTAAGATAGTTTTAGTCACCGGGGTGGTGTTCACTGCCCTGTTACTGGCCTTCCCCAGCACTCTACTCCACCTTTTTGGTGTGAGCGACCCGGTGGACTTAGTTGTGGGGGTGAATGCCCTGCGTATACTTTCCCTGAGCATCATGGGCACTGCGGTGACCTTCCTGATGATGTTCTACACCCAGGCCATAAAGCAGGGAAAGTTATCCTTCCTGATATCCATAACCGAGGGATTGATTCTACCTGTGTCTCTGGCTTACCTTCTCTCCGGGGTTATGGGTATTGATGGAGTGTGGGTGTCATTCCTCCTGGCAGAGGTGGGTACCATAATACTGATCTACCTGTCCACCCGGTTAATTGCCCAGCGGTCCCGGGGTGAGCTTTCCGGGTTCTTCCTCATGGGTAGTTACCATGATGCTCCGGTTCTGGATGTGACCATTAAAAATTCCCTGGAGGATGCGGTGGGCATATCCCAGAAGCTCATTGACTTTGCCCAGGAAAACGGGGTGGACCCCAGGACTGCTGTGCTCATTGGTATGGCAGTGGAGGAGATGGCGGTGAATATAATCAACTACAACCCGGATAAAATAGAGTACATGGATATCCTGACTAAAATTGGGGATGAACATATTACCATTGCCTTCAAGGACTCGGGAACCGAATTCGACCCCTCCATCTATAAACCAGAGGATGAAGGATCATTTGAGAGCATTGAAGTACTGCAGAAGATAGCCCAGGAAATAAGTTACGCCCGGTTGATAGGTTTAAACAGTACAGTGATTAGCATTAAAAGATAAAACATTAACCTGAGCAAGATTTGTGAATTACTTTAAAAATCAATAAATTACCGTTTCCATGGTGAAAGGATGAACATTGAGAAGACTAGAGAAGGGAACAAATTAACCATAAAATTAGATGGCAGGCTTGATACCAACACCGCCCCGGAGCTGGAGAAAGAATTAAAGGAAGCTCTTCCCGGTGTGGGGGATCTGGTATTTGATTTCAGTGATCTGAAATATATTTCCAGTGCAGGGCTGCGCCTGATCCTCTCCACCCAGAAGACCATGAACCAGCAGGGCACACTGGTGATAGAAAATGTGAACGACATGGTAATGGAGATCTTTGAAACCACTGGATTTTCCGATGTTTTAACCATTAAAGAAACAGAACCCTTAAACTAAACAAAAACCGTACCACCCGATTAAAAAAAAATGAATAAAATAAAATAGAAAGAATAAGGGTAAAAATAAAGGATAAGAGTTTAGAAGAGGGCCTAAAATCCGGGGATCAACGTCAAGGTAAATGAAAGGGAGATATCAGATGGACCAGATAACAGTACCGGCACGCAAAGAAAACCTTAGTCGTGTACTGGAATTTATAGGACGGAAGTTGGAGCCATTCCCGTACAATGCCACTGCATTGCTCCGCTTGGAACTTTCTGTGGAAGAAGCATTCGTAAACATTGCCAGCTATGCTTACCAACTCAACAAGGAAAAAATAACCCAACAGGAAGAGATAATCCCGCAGGAAGAGATAATCCCGCAGGAAGAGATAATCCCGCAGGAAGAGATAATCCCGCAGGAAGAGATAATCCCGCAGGAAGAAATAACCAATCATGAAAAGATAACCGTACAGGAAGAAATAACCGCACCTGAAGAAACAGCAGATGAAGAAATAACCGTGCGCCTGATTATATATGAGGACCCCTTACAGATCATGGTACAGTTAATAGACTCTGGAACCCGGTTTAATCCCTTGGGAAAAGAGGACCCCGATGTCTCTAAGGGAATTGAAGAAAAAGAACCCGGTGGATTGGGAATATTCCTTATTAAGAAAAACGTGGACCAAGCCCAGTACGAGTACCAGAATGGGAAGAATATTCTAACCCTCCACAAGAGAATGGATTAAAAAGGAAACCCAATTAAACAGCCCACATTGGGAAACCCATATAGGCAGTTAAATTTAGGATTAAAATGAGTACCACCACCCTTAAGCATAAACTCAGCAGAATGGCTATCTGCGGTGTCCTGATCTTCCTCACTAACTTATTTTTCAGTTATTTATTCCCAGTCTTACCTATTTCTGAGCTGGGACCAGCCAGTGCATTACCCCCTGTTTTTGGTTTACTCTTTGGCCCCTGGGGTGCATTGGGATCAGCCCTGGGGTACCTGGGAGCAGATATACTCTCCGGTGATCCGCCGGAAATTTATCTCATGTACTTCTTTGTCCAGTTCCTCTACGGTTACATTCCCTACAAACTATGGTACCTGCTGGATAAGGATAAGACCATCAGCCCACCCCGCCTGGACACTGTGAAGAATTTAACCAAATTCGTGGTGATAATGTTTGTAAATGCTGTGGTAATGGCCGGCTTCCTTGGTTTCCTCCTGGATGGTCTGGGACTCTATGAACTGGTCTCCTTAACCACCGTCATATTCGCCTTCAATAACTTTGATTTTTCCATAATGTTCGGTACCCTGATGGTTATTGGAGCTAACTATTACGGTATCCTCATGATCAAACCCCAAACTGTCACTAAAACCTTCCTACCCCGGGGTTTATATGATGCAATGGCAGTGGTGGCACTCCTGGTGGGAATTGGGAATATTATTTACTCCCTGTATACCGGGCCCAGCATTTGGTCCATGGCTGCCGGGACCATAACCTATTCCCTGGCTTTAATCTACGTTCTAAAACCAGTGACCAAGGAAATTGGGGAAAAAACTAGCCAGATAAGGGTTTCATTAACCGAAAGGTTAATCCTGGTTTTCATCATCATCGGGGCTATCATCGCCATGGTAACCGGGATCATATACTATTACACCATCCCCTTTCCAGAAGGTGGTGAAATACAATTCTGGGAGTCAGTTTACCTCCATGTTACATTAATCCTATCCATTTTTTATATATCCACAATTCTACTTTTAAGGTACATTGAAAGGACCATAACCACCCCTATTGAGTCCATATCTGATATTGTCAATAATTATGTCAGTGATTCTGAGGGTATTGCCAGCAGCGCCCTAATCACTGCCAAGTGTCAGGAGTATGCTGCTGATGAGACTGAAGTGGGGATCCTGGCCCATTCCTTCGAGAATATGATCCAGGACCTGGAGGTTTACCTGGAAAACCTGAAGAAGGTCACCTCGGAGAAGGAAAAAATAAACACCGAGTTGAATGTTGCCCGGAAAATCCAGGCAGATATGTTACCCCGGATCAGTACTTTAGGGGATAGGGATGGATTTGACATCTACGCCACCAATCTACCGGCCCGGGAGGTGGGTGGGGATTTCTATGACTTTTTCATGGTGGATGATAACCACCTGGCGGTGGTGATCGCCGATGTTTCTGGTAAGGGTGTGCCTGCAGCATTGTTCATGGTGATTGCCAAGACCCTGATTAAAAACCAGGCCCAGCTTGGTAAAATTCCCGAGGAAGTGTTCTCCACAGTTAACAACCAATTGGTGGAGGGTAATGATGAGAACATGTTTGTAACTGCCTGGATGGGTATCCTGGAAACCACTACCGGTAAGTTCACCTATGTTAACGCCGGCCACAACCCTCCCCTCCTGAAACAGGGTGGTGGGGATTACCAGTGGCTGAAGTCCAAACCAGGATTCATACTGGGAGGATTGGAGAACACGCAGTACCATCAGGAAGAGATTCACCTGGAACCTGGAAGCCGGGTTTACCTCTACACCGATGGGGTTACCGAGGCCATTGATGCTGGTGAGGAACTCTTTGGTGAGGGTAGATTACTGGAAGCAGTAAACCGGGAAAAAGATCCGGGGCTTGAAGAACTGTGTACCCATATCCTGGAAGGAATCGACAGTTTCGTGAAAGACCAGGAACAGTTCGATGATATTACCATGCTGGTAATGGAATATAAAAAACCATGATACCGGCTTGAGTATCCTGGATGGTATCTAGTACCCTTGAGTACACTAAATCTTCAAGCGTACCTATGTACACAAGTTACTTTGAGCACACTAAATCTTCAAGTGAACCTAACAGGATTAAATGAAGTATTACATTATTCAAATCGCCCTATTTATTGAAAATATCATTCTAAAAAGAATTGAAACTAATGAAATTAGTCCACATCTATGGTCAATTTTCTCAAGTTTCATAGTAAAACATAATTCTTTAAGTTCATTTCATCCCTGCCAGTAAAATATGGAGGGGAAAATACCGGTTCTTTAACTGTGATCATCTAAAAGCTCTGGAGTTCTAGCATTACGCCTGGTTATAACTGGCCGCCCAGATTCCTTTTCTATGTTCTTTCTGGCTTCTCCTGCAACTTTTCCCCCGCGTTTAGCAATATCTTTACTTTCTTCAAGTCCTTAGGGATTAACATTTTTAGATATCTCTGTGGTGGATGCCTCACCCAGCATAGTAAGAATTAATTCAAGATTACTCATATTATCTCTGAGGTTCTCCTTTACAATCCTTTAAATTTCTTATATTGTTTAGTATCCATACCAGACCATGCGTTGGTGATTTCGTTAGTTAAAATTGCATATTCAATGCCTTCGCTTACATCACACCTCTGCCATTCATCAGTTAATTCTTTTCGTATCTCAACTGATTTTAACCGCTGATTAATCCAATCATCCGAATAACCTTTAGCTTTATAAGTCTTTATAGCCCTTTCTATTGTTAGTTCGGGGTCAGCTATTTCATCCAGCCTTTCTTTACCTACTTCAGCTAACCATAATTTAAAAGGTTCAGCCTTAGGTGAAGGTATGGATTGAATTAACCTTAATAATTGTTTTGTGCTGGCTACGTCAGTTAATCGCATTTTTCCATCAGCAGCAGGCATTTTCAACTGTACGATATTTTCGTACAGTTCACTACCCTCTTCAGATTTCATTTTATTTTTCAAATCACTCCAATATCTTCGGGGGTTTTTACTACCTGTTAAAACTTCTATAACATCAATAATCGAAAAGAACCATTCTTCTTCGTTTTCATCCCAAAAAGTCCTAATTTTATTATCCTCAAAAAGTTTGATTGCATTTTTTCCAGTCATGAACAATACCCCAATTAATTCCCACATAATAAACTAAGATTAATTATTAATATTACTGATTTTATTGGTATTAAATTATCCCATTCTTCTAATTCTTCAAAATTGTGTTATATCTTCAAATTTACTAATCTTCTTGAAAATGGATTCGTATTTGAGTTGATTAATCCCTTTTCAACTAACAAGCCTATAAGAACCGTTAACATGCTTTAAAGTATTTCTATGTCATTTGAACTCTATTTCATTTTTGAATAATTATACACCCCTCTTTATACCACTTGGATTAATATTGTTAGTGTTGAACACTATTGGAATGATTGGTAATTTATTAAGGTTATAAACCATGTTTCAGGGATATATAGGGGGTTTCTGGCGGTTAAAATTATTATGTTATCATTCACTTAAAAAAAATCATTATAAAATCAAATCAGTTAAAAAAAAATTATGAACCCCCAATAACTTCCTGGATTAATTCCATTTCACCCTGGTTTTCCAGGTGGAAAGCGTGCCAGACAAAGTTGTAGCCGATCCAGATGATCCGGCCCTTACCTATTTTTTGAACACCAATGAGGGTATTTCCGTTAACGGTGCACACTGGTTCGATCCGATTCTCACCAACTTCAAATGGCATGACCCGCAGAGGGCCGAAAAACTCCTAACTGATTATTTGGAATCCGGTGGAACACATATATCATTTTTTTAGAAATTCCAGATATGCTTTTAGAAATGTTCTAATGTCATTGATATCCTGGTTGAGTATTTCATAAATCATCTCATCATCTACGTCCCAGTAAATATGAACCAATCTATTCCTGAACCTGGCCATGTCCATTAATTTTAAAGTTAATTCCTGGGATAATGCCCCTTCATCTTTTAATATCCTGAATGAATCAGCGTAGCTTTCTGGAATTGGGAAGTTGTTCTGAGAAATCAGGTGGTTGGAAAGGTCAATTGAAGCTTCAATAGCCACTATAAAATAATATTTTGCGCCGGCGATTATGTGGCGTTTCTGGAGAAAATCAGCTTTAGGTATTCCTGAAATTTCCACTAAATCATCCAGAGCTTTGTAAATTTCTGATGATAGCTTGGCAACCCGATCTGCATCATATTTCAAGCCCTAAAGCCTCCTTCATGTAGCGTTTACGATAAAAGTTAAAGTCATGGTACATGACCATGGTTAAAGAGATGAAATCACTTCTTACCAGCTCATCTTTACTAAAAAGAAGGGTACCTTCTTTAAAGACATTATACCTGAAAGATAATGGGGAATGGTTCAAAATTCTAACGTCAACTGGAAAATGAACCGCTTTTTCAAGTTCTCTTTCCATTTCAAATTCCCGGTGGAGGGTCTCTTTTTTATCCAGGTTTTTTTCAAGGTAAATTGCCAGGTCTATGTCCCTAAAGTTCTCCTTCAAAAAGGACCCGTGCAGGTAGGCAAAAATTATCTTTTCCTGCTTTAATATGGAAGTTATAGTTTCCATAATATGCCTTTTTTCAGGTGGGGTCAACTGGTAAATTTTAAGACTATGCAATGGTATCACATCTTAGATTAATTATCTTTTAAGGATTATATAAATTATTAGATTTTATCACAGACCTTATTTTTAATTTTTTCACCACAATCTAATTATATCCCTAAATGGGGGTTCGGTTGATGGTTAAATTTCTTCTTCCAAGTGCAAATAGTACAAACACAAATATGCCATACAAACACTAATATGCCATTTTTGTTAAGATACATTACCATACTTAGCTAAGATTTTAATTACCTCCTTAACTTCACTGGAATTAAGAATTTTCCGCCGGTGGGATAGGTAATGAACCAGATCCTCAGGGTAAACAATTTCATAAGACTTTATATCCTTTTTAAAGATTAAATTATGGTTTATTGGGGATACTACTGGATTGATGGCTGCTTTTTTTAATTTTTTTCCCAGTTTCCTTACCAGAAAATCATTCAACTTTGAAACCTGTAATTTCACCTGTTTTGCAGGGTTTTGAGGGGATACTCTGCCCGAGGTATGGTACCAGCAGTCCTCATCAGGAATGTAGGTGGGCTTGTAGTTTTTGGTTTCAATAACGTAGATCCCGGTGGGTCCCACCACCACATGGTCAATATCACCACCCAGATTTGGTATTTTAACATCCCGAATAGCAGTGTATTTTTTAGGTAATTTCTTGAGCTTTTTAGCCACTATCTTCTCACCCTTAGCACCTTTACTCCAAATTCGGCGTTTAGACCATCCATATTTACTTATAATTAGCCCTATGATGACCAGTAAGGCCAGCAGGGATAAGTGGAGTAATCCCCAGATCCCCATGAATAGAATAAATCCTGAGATCCAGATTAATAGGATAAACCCTGAGATCCCGATAGATAGAATAATTACTCCCAGTAAGGTTATTTTAGTGTAATAGGATACCCTGGATTTAACATGTGATTTCTGTTTAGAAATGTTCACCACTCCGTAGTTTCTATTAAGATTTATTATAAACCTATTTTTTTAACTATTAAGTATTATATAAAGGTTTTTAAGAGTTAAATTAGGGGGAGTATTGTAATTCCTTTAAAAAGAGTTAATTTTTTATTTTTTTTAGATTTCAATATGAATTATTTTAAAAAAAAGAAAAAAAGGAAAAGGGGGTTTATTTTATTCGACGTGGTAGGATGATACCTCCCAGTACCATTAATCCGGCGAGGATTAGTGGTAATAGTGGTTGTCCTGTTTCCTGCATGCTGATGGTTTTAGTGGTGGCAGCGTTCACTACTGGTGGTGGTGGGGTGATGGTCATTCCCAGGGTTAGAAGTTCACTGTCCAGTCTGGCAGTTAGCCAGGCCAAACCTGCACCTTCATCTGCCCGTAGGATTGCCAGTGCTATGCCATTAACCAGTGGCACAGTCACGGATTTACTGCCCACGTTTCCCAGATTAGTGGTGAAAGTCACCATGGTATTATCCGGGATATGACCATTGATTGGGTCGTGGAAGTTACCCTGGTTGTCATAACGCAGATCAGCAGTTAAAGTGGAAGTGCTACCAGCAGTAGTGCTGGTGGGGTTGGCTGTGAAGCGCATGACCATCCAGGGATCATAGTCAACTTGTTCACCAACAATTCTTCCCCTCAGGTAGGGGTCAATTATTAAACCCCTGAAATTACACACATTTTTCATATAAGGTGGGATTTAAGGTTTAAATTAAACTGAGACACTATAATTATATTGATGGATTGATTATACAATGAAATTATGATTACTTCAGGGATAAGGGTTAAAATGGTTTTATGATCCATAGATGATGATAATTAAAATGGAATTGAAGGTTTAGATAAGAAATGGAATTAATGCTTTGGAACACCACTCTAATTATAAAAATGATCCTCTTTTAAAATTAAAGAAGAATGGTAATTATCTATTCTCCTTCACCCTTCCGGTACTCATGCGTGAAGTGGGCATCATAGAGCTTGGATGGAGTCACCTTATCAGTACCAAGCACATCACCCACCACGATAAGTGCGGTCTTGGTGATACCTGCCTCCTGGACCTGGTCCACAATATCATCCAGGGTGCCCCTCACAATTTTTTGATCATCCCAGCTGGCCTTCTGAACCACTGCCACCGGGGTCAGGGGATCGTAAAAGGTCAGAAGCTCAGCCACCACTTTACTGATCATGTGCACTCCCAGGAATATGCACATGGTGGCCTGGTGTTCTGCCAGGCGGAAGATGGCCTCCCGTTCAGGCTTCGGTGTCCTGCCAGATGGACGGGTGATTATAACTGTCTGGGAAACTTCAGGTAGGGTTAACTCTGCTTCCAGTGCTGCGGCTGAGGCAAACAGGGAACTCACACCAGGTATGATCTCGTAGTTTATGTTCCGGGCCTTAAGGTACTGTATCTGTTCGGCTATGGCCCCGTAGATAGCTGGGTCCCCGGTGTGCACCCGGGCCACCAGTTTACCCTCACCTACAGATTTCCCCATTATCTCCACAATTTCATCCAGGTTTAGCTCGGCACTGTTGTAGATCACAGCTTCAGGTTTGGCTCCTGATAGGACCTCCGGGTTTACCAGTGACCCGGCGTAGATTATGGTGTCTGCTTTTTCAATTGCTTTGGCGGCTTTGATGGTGAGTAGTTCCGGGTCTCCGGGTCCTGCTCCAATGAAAATTACTTTACCCTGCATTTTATTATCGCTCCGGTAAGGAAATGTTAAAATGTTTTTACTATGGTTATTAATTATTTGATGGTTTATTTTTTATAATAATTTTGAATTCGAGTTTGATTTCAGGTTGAAGTTAATATTAATACAGGGATTTACAATTATTCCCGGTTGATTCACTCCAGGGTGAATTTCCTTTCTTCCAGTTCTATGGATCCGTAGGGACATTCCTGTATGCATATCTCACAGCATCCGCAGCTGGCCGGGTCAATCACTGCCTGTTCATTCTGGTTTAAGGTTACGGTATCCAGGCCGATCTGTACCTGTGGGCAGTGTTTGATGCATTCGTGCTGGCATTCGTCTGCTTCGCAGGTTTCATGGTCCACCACTGCTGATCTGGTGGCAAAACCCAGTGCCCTTTTCACTGCTTCCTTGGTCTGGTACCCGGCCAGGTGGAGTATGGTGTCTCCCACCACCTGGTCAGTGGTCATGCTGGCGTTACAGGGATAATTATGCAATTTATTCCCTGCTTCCAGTTCTGCTTCCTCAATGGGTATGCCCTCAATGTGCTGGGCTATGTAGTGGGTGCTGCCACAGGGAGCAGTTCGGAGTACCTTCACCTTCTTAATAAGACCATCTGCATCTATTTCCATTTTGGGTTTCCCGAATTCCCGGGCGAATTTGTCAATGAAGGTGTCGCCCACCGGTTCCAGGGAACAGAATGGTTTGGGGAATACGATTTTAACTTCAGGGGCAGATTCTTCTATCTCCCGTTGCAGGCCAGGTGGTACTTGTGTCGGGTCGTGGATGGGTATGATCACGGATTTAGCACCGCTTTTCCGGGCGATGATGGGCACGATCATGTTAATATCCCCGTAGAGTCCCACTGCCAGGATGAGATCCGCAGAGGGAATGGATTTGGGTACGTACTGCGCAAAATCATCAATGAACTCGGGTAGGTCCTCCGGAATCTCCTCTAAACCTACCATGCTACTGGCCAGCCCCATTTCTGCCAGACTGTTAACAATACGACTGCCATACTTCCCGGAACTTATGATGTAAAGTTTCATAGTACTCATCTCTGCCCATATTATTAAAAAACTCAATTTAGTTAAAAGAACACTTAACGATAATTAGTCCTTAATTAAAAGTCCTTAATAAATTAGTTGATATTACTCCATAAACAAGATATAGTTTGGGTTTCTTTACTGTAATTTAAGTGATGCTTCATTTTTATCCCTAAATAAAGATATTAAGCATATAATTAAATTAACGCTTTTAAAATCATTATTATTCTCCTAAAAGGTATTTTTAGAAATAAAAATACAAACCCCCCGGACAAGTGAAAATTATTTTTCAATAGAAAAAAAGTTTAGGAACTAAAAATATTTTTATACAAAACTATTTACTTTGTTTAATAAATGGGAAAAATAAAACTCAGAAAAATCATCTAAGCTGTTGCCATCTCAAAGCTTGTTGCCAATAGTGGTGCATCAATATCATTTGCAGTATCTTGAGCAAATGCAGATGGACATTTTTTATTATGAACAAAAAACTTGAATAACCCTTTTAAATAAATACGATCTTTCTCAATTTGCACGTGCATTTTCATTTCAAAATTTCGTTTTAGGGATAATTTATTTACGTTGAAAAATGTTGATGCATCTAAGATTTCAAGTGCAACTGGTTTATGATTTGAATCAAAGTCAAGAATAAATTTATCACCCATTTCTACAGACTCTCTATATTTATATTCCATATCTTTGTGCATATACAAGATGTCTGATTGGGCGTCATATTTTTTGACAAGTTCAAAATATTTAGCTTTCATTTTAACGCACCCTTCTTTTAACTGTTTGAGGTATGCCGTGACCACTTTTATAATTATGGTTGAAGATATTTTAACATCTATAACTATTACAAGATCGTGACTTTCACCTTTTGTAGGATGTTTATAATAAATCCGATACCTATTTTTCCTTTGCTTTAAGATGCCAACTAGATCATCTTCAATAATACAATTATATAGCAATTCTTTATGTATTTCATCCCTCTCAGTGGCATGAGGAAGAATATCAATCTGTTCTTTTGTTATTCCTTCCAGGAATGATAAAGAAATTGGTTCCATGTGATTATTTAAGTTTCAAAATATTAAAAATTTACTGTTTTTTATTATGATTTCACAAGAATTACCAGGGGGATCTTATAATTAATTTTTACAAAAATAATACACTAACCCATAAAAAAACTATTAACTGTGCACTGTTTTTGAAAAGACAAAAAAGATGAGGATTTTTTGTCAAAAAATAAGGTTATTTTTATTCCTTCAAGGCCCAGTAACACCTTTTTGGAGATATGATAGTTTCATCTTTTTTAAGTTCTTTCATGATCTTGTCCACTTCTTTTTTCTCCACACCAGATATCTGGCTGACTTTAGTGGCGTTTAAAGGTTCTTCAGAGTCCTTGAAAGCTTTGATCACTTTTTCTTTATCATCCATATTGTATCACCTTTGAAATTATTAGATTATTTCCTTTAACTTGCTTGAATTTACATTTGAATCCATATCATATTTGTTACGAAGAGTTTGAGTGGGTAATCCGTGGCATCATAATTTTGGTATGTGCCCCCCTATTAAAGGCATAGTCATCCTTCCAGTTCAAACCTTCCATTTTGTATTTCAATGGCATTTTGGGGGCATTCTTTAACACATATTTCACAGTAGCCACAGGTAGCAGGGTCAATTATCGCCTTTTCCTCATTACTGATGGTGATGGTGTCCAGCCCTATTCGTACCTGGGGGCAGGTTTTCAGGCATTCTTCCTGGCACTTTGCGGTGTCACAGATTTCATCGTCCACCACTGCTGATTTCACTGCAAAGCCCAGTCCCCTTTTTACGGCTTCTTTGATCTGGTAGCTGGCCAGGTGCATGCTGGTGTCACCTACTGCCGGGTCAGTGTCGGTGCTGGCATTACAGGGGTAGTTGTGGAGTTTCTGGGTGGCGTTGAGTTCTGCATCATCCACCGGCAGGCTCCACAGTCCCTTGGCAATGTAATCTGTGGACCCACAGGGAGCACCCCTTAGTACTTTCACCTTTTTTATGAACTTATCTGATTTGATGTAGAGCACTGGTTTCCCGAATCGTAGGGCGAACTCATCTATGGGTGCATCCCCTACTGGTTCCAGGGAGCAGAAGGGTTTGGGGAACACTATCCTCACATCCGGGGCAGATTCAGTGATTTCCTGCTGCAGTCCAGGGGGCATTTGTTCCGGGCTGTAGATAGGTATTATGGCGGATTTGGCACCGGTTTTCCGGGCTACCTCCGGGACTACCATGTTAATATCCCCGGATAGACCCACCGCCAGGATGAGATCAGCAGGGGGCAAGCTCTGGGGTATGTGCTGGGAAAAGTCATCAATGAAATGAGGTAGATCTTCAGGATATTCTTCCATCCCCACGATGTTACTGGCCATTCCGTGCTCTGCCAGGTTATTCACCACCCGGCTACCGTACTTACCCGAGATTAGCAGGTAAATTTTCATGGTTCCACCAGCATTTTCATGGTTCCTCCAGTTTCCGGCACTGGAATATTACGGTGCCACCATTGGTGTAGGGTTTCCCGGGATCCACACACTGCAGGTAGGCGTGTTCCTCATCACCTTCCCGGGTGAGTCCCAGTTCCAGGGGTATCCAGTGGTGTTCTAAAATAGTGGTGTAATGTAAAATAGTTGACAATGCATGGGTGCACAGGGCATCGGTCTCCTCCAGATCAATTTCTGGATCTTTGAAAACAAGACGGTCCCCTTCTTTATAGACCGGGCAGTGTCCCCTTATTTTATGGACAGTTATCTCCAGCATCTATTAATCCACCCCCATGGATTATTTTTATTTGGCTTTGAATGTTCCCTTAAGTAAATCATGATCCTAAGTAAATCCTGACCCTTAAGTTAACCTTTGAAATGATTAGGTAAAAAATAGGAAAGATTAGTTGAAAAATTATTGGTTGGGGGTTTTAATCTCCCCCTATATATAATGGTTTTATCTCCCAGAAAGGGTTTTATCACCCTAAAAGTTTGTAAATAGTAGGGTTTTTCAACCCAAACTTACATTAATTCGTCCCTGAGGTCGATGGTGTCAGTCAGGTCTGGTCCGGTACTGATTATGGTTACTGGTACTTTGGTTTCGTTTTCTATTTCTTCAATGAAACGTTTTATCTCACCAGATAGGTCGGAGTATTCAGTTACCCTTTCACAGGAGGGGTATATTCGGTCCACGCAGGTTAGTGCTATCTGGGTGGCTCCGTTTATCATACATGATTCACGGGCCAGATCCATGTCGAAGAGTCCTACTCTCCTTCTTCGTCCGGTGACTGTTCCGTATTCTTCCAGTCCCATTTTTTCGGCTTCGGCCTGTTTCATTTCTGAAGGGAATGGTCCTTCCCCTACACGGGTGATGTAGGATTTGAAAACTACAATTACATCATCAATACGAGTGGGTCCTACACCAATATCAGCGGCTGCACTGGATGCAGTGGTGTCCTTACTGGTTACAAAGGGGTATGTTCCGTAGTACAGGGATAATCCAAACCCTTGGGATCCTTCTATGAACACGTCACGTCCCTCGTCCAGGGCGGTGTTCACTTCCAGTGGCACGTCGGCAGTGTATCCTTCCATGGCTTCCACATCCCCTGCCAGTTTAATGGTTCGTAGTGCCCGGTCACGGTTGGCTGGTCCGCAGCCAGTTCCGGTACTTCCGATCTTTTTGTACAGGTGGTCTGAGCCTTTGTCCTGTTCTTTGTGTTCTTCTTCGATTATGGCACAGCGGTAATCAGCGAATGTTCTGTTTTTAACCTGGTACTTGTTGAGGTAGTCCAGTTCGTGGTGGAAGACTGTTGGGTCCACCAGTACACCGGCACCTATGAGGAGTCTTGCTCCGGTGTGGACAAATCCGGATGGAATCATCCGCAGTCCATATTTTTCTCCGTTAAACTCCACCGAATGGCCTGCGTTGGGCCCTACTCCGGCCCGGGCAATGATTTCCGGTTTGTCTTGGTAGCAGAGGTAGGTGATACATTTACCTTTACCCTCGTCTCCCCAGCCTCCGCCTACTAAAATGTTGCATGTCATATATAATCATCCTCTTAGTGTAGTGATTTTAACCTCTTTTATATTGTTAAGAACCGCTTAAAAAGATTTTCCCCAAGAACAATTATGGAAATATCAGTCCAGAAAATTATTATAACCCACCATATGGTCTTGGATGGGCAATATTCATTTTTTACTGGCTTTATGATCGTGATAATCTACTTTTTAGTGGTATGATCTATTCTGGTGTTGGTGATGGATATATGATAGGGATAAGGATTTACTTCCTCCCTTTTTCATGGGGGATTACTTTTATTGATGTGGCTTGCTTCCCTGGGTTATGATTCTTTCAAAGAGTTCGGGGGTGTACTTGCGTTGCATGGATACCAGTATGTGCTGGTTCAGGGCTTCCTCCAGGATCTCCACCGTCATCCTCTCCTCCCCCCTCCGGATGCGTATGGCCTGGGCTATCTGGGCTATGTCCCTGGCATGGGCGAAGGTGGGTTTCAGGCTTTCCCCTCCCTGCATTTGAGGTATGTAAACCTTCCGGAACCTTTCCAGAACCTCCGGATCATAGTCCTCCTTTAAAATGTCCAGGTTGCGCTGGAACACCTCCACGATCTCATCAGAGCTAGGTACCTCCAAGTACACGTGTAAGGGTGCCCGTCTCAGGTGGGCTTCATCAATGATGGTGATCTCCAGGTTGGTGGAGAGTGCGGGTATGAAGTGGGTGTGCACGATGACTGGTGCTCCTTTAACGTAGATCACATCCTTCTTATTTTCTAAGGGTACGATCATCCGGTTCAGGAGTACGTTGGGGTCTTCCTTCTGCCGTCCCAGGTCGTCCAGTAATAGTACTCCTCCGTTGGCTTTGATGATGGGGGAGGTTTCATAGACTCCCTTGTTAGGGTTGTATAGTGTTTCCATCTTCTCGGTACTGAGCTCGGAGCCTGTGAATACGAATGGTGCGTAGATCTTAACCCATCGGGGGTCTCCAGGTTGTTCTTCCCGCAGGTGGTGGAAGTCCGGGTCCAGTAGTTGTATTATGTTCCCACTGAACTCGATGTATCGGGGTATGATGATGGGTGGTAATAGTTCCGACATCTTACTGGTGAGGAAGGTTTTACCAGTTCCGGGTGGTCCGTAGATGAAGAATCCTTTTCCCCCAATTGCAGCTTCATTTAAAACCTTTTTAGGATGTTTCATCCCCACCACGTCGTGGAAGGCCCGTTCCACCACCTCTTTTGGTATGTGGAGGGGGTAGCGTCCTTTGAGCTGGACTTCCATGATCTTGAAGTAATCATCGTAGGTTACCGGGGCCATTCCAATGTAGGGGTTTTCCTCCATTAACTGGACTGCTTTCTGGTGGCCCTGTTTCTTGATGGTGTAGTCCACACTGGCAAAGAGGAACCCTCCACCGGTTGGAGCAATTAGGTCCTGTTTTTCCATTGGTTTGAGGCATTCCTCCAGGAGGTCAGTGTGTAGTCCGGTGATTTCGTGCATCTGCTGTACTTTTATATTCCCGTAGGTGTTGATGATTTTAAGTAGCAGGTTCTGTATGAATCCCTTGGATAGATCTATTCCATCCAGTGATTTGGGTTCTTCCAGGATATGGAAGAGTTTCTGCATCTTGATATCGTGATAATAGTCTGTTTCCATTGCTAGACCGCCATTTGAGAGGATTTCCATTTTTGGGGTAAATTATGGAATTCGCTTTCTGTGTATTATTTATGGTTTTTTTAACAGTTAAAACTTAACATCACAGATAGAAATGGTTTATCTTATTTTTAGTGACAGATTTCACATGTTTTTAAGAATATAGTGATGATCTTAAGATTCCATTAAGTAGACAAGGACAAATTCAAAGTACTAATTTAATTATAAGATAATGGAACTATATCTGAAAATTGATATATCCTATAAAATTTTGAATGTTCCAATCTATTGTGTAAGGTAAAAATAAAAAAAAATGGTGGAAAAGAGGTTTTACAGTTTTCCTCTTATTTTTTTACGGCTGACCATTAATGGGCCCAGTATGCTGACGGCTAGAACTATACCTGCAATTGGTGCTCTGGCGCAGGGGAGTGTTTTTATACAACCACTTTATGGAATCATTGTTGAGTCTTCATTTCCTGAAATCTGATGTCCATCCCCACTAAGCATTGATTATTAAGTTATTGCAGAGACTGTTAACTTTCCTTTAACATTTACTCCTGCAATAAACACTCCTTTAATTCCGGTTTGATTGAACTCTATTGTACCATCAGATTCGCCACCACCAACATCTACAGATTTACTAGAAACAACGTTACCTGAAAAATCAGCATAGCTTTGACCTTCAGTTGGCACCATGTTTAAAGCGAAAACACCGAGAGTTGCCATACTGCTCACATCTGTCCCCCCAATACTAGTGGTAGCTGCTTGCAAACCTTGGTATTTGATTTTAACAGATTTTGCTCCTTCTGGTATTGTTACATTGTAATTTGAACTAGAAGAAGCACTGCTGCTGTTGTCCTTCGGAAGATTAAGTTCAGCAATAACTTTTTCTCCAGAGCCGGTATTATTCCCAGTTTGTGTGTTGGTACACCCTGAAGCCATTACTACACAAATCAAAATTGCTATGATTCCTGAAACTAGTATTCCATCTTTTTTCATTAAAAAACCTCCCTAAACTCTTATAATTTAATATGAACTTTAAATTATATATAAATTTATATTATATAAAAAAAATTAGAAATAATTTCAGCTAAATTACAGATTTTATAGTCATTTATTATAATATTCTCAATAAATAATAAACATACGTCAATGTTTTAACTAATTTGAATTTTAAATAAAAAAAAGGGGGAAAGAGGTTTTAAGGGTTTTCCTCTTATTGTTTTTTACGGGTGCTGATAAATCCACCTATTACCATCAGAACAGCTAGAACTATTCCTACCATTGGTGTTCCGGTTTCCTGCATTCCCACAGTCTGAGCATGCACAGTTTCAGTTGATCCACCGGCTACCTGGACATTCAAAGTCAACCTTTGGATGTTGCTTTCAAGGTTAGGATCATCGGTGTCAGTGGTGAGTGTTGGTCGGAAGATGAAACTTCCCAGGTTCAGTGCTCTAACATTTACCCATGCGTAGGGATCTCCCACAATCACATCACCCAAGGTCCAGGTAATGGTCCGGGTAGCAGGATCGTAGGTTACTGTGCCCTGGTCCACCTTTACATCCACAAATTCCACACCATCAGGCAGTGGTAATGTGAATACCACGTTTTCTGCTGTGTTCGGTCCTCTATTACCCAATTTAAAGGTAATAGTGAATATTTCACCCACATGAGGGTTACTTTTACTGGACCAGCTGTTGATGTACAGATCAGCCTTAGGAGATAGAGTATTAACTGTGATACTGGCTGTTGCAGTCTGTGTTTCCTGGTTCAGTTCATCCTGAGTTTCGGTAACTGTGTTGGTGAGGGTGGTCCCGGCCATTGCAGCGGTAACTAATCCACTGATGGTTAGGGTTGCACTGTCACCATTATTGAGCGTTCCCACACTCCAGGTTTTGGTAGCTGAATCCCATGATCCCACAGAAGGAGTCACAGTCCAACCGGAAGGAACATCCACATCAGTAACTGCCACGTTATGAGCAGCATCAGGCCCATTGTTATGCAGAGAAACGGTAAAAGTACCAGTATCCCCCACATTCAAAGGACCATTACCAGTCTTAGTGATGGTCACATTGGCACACGGATCATTTTCAACCTCCACGTTAAGGGTTAGGGTTTCATCATCCAGAGTGGCAGATAGGTTGGCAAGGCCGGATTCGGTTCCAGTTAGTGTAGCGGTAGCCACACCATTCACTGTTGGCTTATCCACAGTTTGACTGCCCACCTGACCAAGGTCAGTGGTGAAAGTCACCAGTGTTCCATCGGGTAAATGCCCAATTGCTGGATCGAAAGGTGTCACCGGATTTTCTCCATCCCAGGCATTGTTGAAGTTAGCAGTTAGGGTTGAAGTATCACCCTGCTGGATAGTGGTTGGATCAGCCTGGAAGGTCATGTATAACCATGGCCAGAGATCTACACTACCAAAGTAACTGGTTATGGCATCATAATTGGATCCCCACCAGTTGTACTCGGCATTTACAGTCCCGTATTGTGAGTCGAGGGAATGGTAGATGGCTTTAGGGGAATTACCCACTATGCGGTTGAAGTTCATGGTCACCACACTATCACTGGTGTAGATTCCTCCACCGTATACATTACTAACGGCAGTTGCAGTGTTGTGATTGATGTTGCTGTTGGTTACTGTTAAACTGCCACCCCAGGTGTAGATTCCTCCACCGAAACTATCTGTACTGAGGGCATTTGCGGTGTTGTAATTGATTTTACTGTTATCGATGGTCACTGCACCATAATGGTTGAAAATGGCCCCTCCGCGTGCTCCGTTAACGCCACCCCCAGTTGCGGTGTTTCGTAGTAATTCTGTGTTGTCAAGAACCACTTCCCGGTCGATGTTGTAGATTCCACCACCAAACATGGCAGTGTTGTCATTGATGGCCGAGTTTTGAATGTTTAAAGTACCATCATTTGAGATTCCACCACCGTAACTAGTAGCAGTGTTGTGGGTTATGTCAGTTTCCGTGACCGTCAAAGTACCACCCCTGTGGTCGATTCCACCACCCTGGATAGATGCAATGTTACCAGTGATAGTTGAATCAGAGATACTAGTGGTTCCAGAACTCCAGATTCCAGCACCAACAATCGCATTATTTTCCTGGATAGTGGACCCGGTGATGGTTAGAGTACTCTGGTAATTGCAGATCCCACCACCATTAGTGGCGGTGTTGCCTTTGATTGTTGAGTCAGTGATGGTCATAGTGGCGGTGTTGTAACCATAGCCAGCAAGGTAGTAAATTCCACCACCATTTGCAGTAGAAGTACTGTAGATAGCGTTATCCTGGATGGTGCAACCATTTATGGCCACTGTATTATGATAACCCCCGATACTGATTCCACCACCTTTGGCATCTCCTCCGTTAACCCGGTTGGAACTTACACTCCCACCATTGATGTTCATGTTGGCTCCAGAGTTGTAGATTCCACCACCTTCAGCGGAATATCCAGATTGTCCTGTCACTGTGTTTTGGTTGATGTTACTGTTGGTTAAGGTTAAACTACCATTATTAAGGTAGATTCCACCACCGTAACTTGAGGTATTGCTGGCTTCGGCGAGGTTTTGATTGATGTTACTGTTACTGATTTCCATGTTACCATAGAAGTTGTAGATGCCTCCACCTACAGCGTAGTATCCACGTGCTATGTTACCTTCCATGTTTGTGTTATCCATAATTAAGGTCCCGTAGTTGTAGATACCACCACCATATGCGTCATCTGGGTAGGTGCTCCAGGCTGTATTCCCTTTTATGGTGCTGTTAATAATGGTAAGTGTGTCTTCGTTGTATATTCCACCACCCTGAGCTTCATCAGAAGAACTCATAGCGTTATTATTCTGTACGGTGCTGTCTTCAATAGTCATGGCGCCCCAGTTATTGATTCCTCCACCATAGGCATAGTAACCAGTAGCATAGTTGTATTCAACCGTACTACCTTTAATGGTCATGATCCCAGCGTTGTAGATTCCTCCTCCGTAACTGGATCCATAAAAAGTGGTTGGGTTGGCTTGATTGGTCTTTACTGTGCAGTTGTTGAGGGTTAGATTACCATTGTTGTAGATTCCACCCCCATAGACATAATCACCGGTTACTCTTCCGTTTTGTATGGTGAAGTAACTCATGGTTACAGTGACCCCGCCATTAATGGTTACCGGTCGTCCGTTACTGGTTCCATCAATGATGGTCCCGGTTTGACTGGCACCTATCAGGTTAACATTCTTACCGATTGTAAGGTGTTCCTGATATGTTCCATCAGCCACATTTACTGTACCATCAGGGTTTGCTTCGGTTATTCCTTTTGCGATGGTTCGGTAAGGGTTAGCGTCGGTACCATCCCCAGTAGCATCGCTACCTGTGGTGGCGACGTAGACTGTGTCCATTCCTAATTTGAAGTCAGCGGTATCCCGGTAGATATTATCTTCCCCAGGAAGTACAGTTACTTCTTGAGTGGATGGTTGGTGTCCTGGTGCGCTGGCGGTTACTTGGAAATTAGTGGAACTGCTTTTAAAGTTCAGAGAATAAGTACCGGCGACGTTGGTAGTGGTTGAAATGGTTTCTCCGCTACTGGTAGTGGTTACGGTTACTCCGGGGAATGGGTTTCCATCGGAACACTTCTCCACTTTACCACTGATACTAACATCCTGTAGGGTTTCTTGGGTTTCTAGATCCGGAGTATCATTTACAGCAGATATGGTGATGTTTTCATCGGCAGTTGCTGCTGATACTGTTCCTATGCATATTAAGATGAATGCAAGTGCTAATGTCAGCTTTATTAGTTTGTTTTTTATCGTTTTCACCTCCTTTTACAGTTTTTAATTCATAGTATCATGTAATTCAAGTCGACAATGTGAACAATTTATTACACATCCAGATATTTATCTTAAATGACAATATTGTCCACATTCTCATTAATATGTTATCACAAACCATATTAACTCTTTGCCGGAAAAGGTATGCGGAAATTCAACTTCCGACGTGAAAATTAAACAAAATTACAAAAAAATATATATTAATTAAAAATATTCCATTTGCCCCGTAAAAAAAGGCCTTAATATTTAGGGTTAAAAAATCGATAATTAAAAAATCATTTGTTATTATTCCTTTTAATGCAGTAAAAAAATAGATAATCATTTTATTTAATCATTTTATTCCCATTCTAAAGACCCCTGTGAGTGTTATACAATTGATATCTTTGATAAGTCAATTGTTTGGCAAAATAAATGGTTAAAGGAGATAGTTAGAAGTTAAATGTTCTATTTAGGAACATGAGTTCCTATTTATGGGCGTAGTAGAACCTTAACTTCCCATCTTCTTTCTTATCCAATCTGGCAAATCCAATCCTTTCTAGCTGTACCACTTCACCTTCTTTTACACATTTCAGGGTTGACTCTGCAAATCCTGTAACCAGCGATGCATCAGGCATTACCATCTCGGTTTCAACTGCACCTTCGGTGGGCACCCATTGCACTATCTTGGCTTTGGCTTCACGGGCTTCATCAATACCTTCACTGTGATACTTTGCCTCGCCATCCTGGAAGGTAATGTTCACTGCATCCATTAACCTCAGAACCTGATCAGATTGTGAGGGTATGTCCTCATCACTGAGGTAGACTTTTCCATTAAATTCCAGGCTGCGCATTCCCCGGTCCAGATGGTCGGGGTGTAGTGGTCTTTCCACATTTCCCAATAATGATTCAGGCACACCATCTATCTCCACCAACTCTGGGTTTTCCACCATAAAGTACCGGTTGGCCTTATCTTCCAGGAAGGAACGGTTTAATCCGTAGATCTTCTTCCAGGTTACGGTGGAGTCAGCTATTTTCACCCCGATCTCCATCATCAACTCCTTTATAGCCAGGGATTGTATGCCCCTACGGGCTATGGCCCGGATGGTTCCCAATCGGGGGTCATCCCAGCCACTGTAGAGACCTTCTTCTATACCCTGACGTGCCTGGGAGGTGGATAAACTGACATCATCCATTTTCAGTCTTCCGTAGTGGATGAAGTGTGGTACATCCCAGCCCATGTGATGGTAGAGGTATTCCTGTTTTTCACTGTTGGCCAGGTGGTCCTTACCCCGCAAAACATGGGTAACCCCCAGGAGGTGGTCGTCCACTGCCACCGAGAAGTTCATCATGGGATAAACCCGGTACTGTTTACCAATACGGGGGTGCTCATCTTCCACAACCCTCATGGCCACCCAGTCCCTTATGGCCGGGTTTTTGTGCTCTATGTCAGTTTTTACCCGGAGAACCATTTCACCCTCACCGGTTTCTGGCATTTTCTCCCATAGCTTTAAATTCTCCTCCACACTGGCATCCCGGTGGGGGCAGCTTTGGGAGGAGTCCTTGAGTTCTTTGAACACGTCCCCGGGGCAGGTGCACATGTAGGCTCCTCCCAGTTTGATGAGTTCCAGGGCGTGTTCATAGTAGATTTCCATCCGGTCGGACTGGATGATCTCTTCATCCCACTCTACTCCCATCCACTTCAGGTCTTCACCTATCATCTGGTAAGCGGAAGGGTCCACCCTTCGTGGGTCGGTGTCTTCAACCCGTAGGATTAGCTTACCATGGTATCGTTTACTGTATTCATGGTTTAAAACTGCTGCCCGTGCATGTCCTATATGGAGGGGTCCTGATGGATTTGGAGCAAAACGCAGAACCACTTTCCCCTCAGCACCGGGTAGATCAGAGAGTCCCTTGACTTTTTCTTCCTTCTTCTTTTCCTGGTAACCTCCCAGGTTGTCCAGTTCTTCCTTCTGGGCTTCAGGGCTTAATTGGTTTACCTGGGCGGTGATCTGCCCGGCTAGTCTTGATACATCCTTGGCCTGTTTCCGGTATTCAGGGTGTCCGGACATTATCATCCCGATCACTGCCCCGGGCTGGGCCTGACCCCCGTGTTTGGCGGCGTTGATCAGTGCTTGTTTTCGAACCAGTTCTTCCAGTTTATCCATTGTATAATCACTTCGTCTTCATTTAATGAGTTAGAAATAAAAGAATTTGAGTAAAATTTTAAGAAAAACAATTAGTTTAGGGGATTTAAATGACAATCCCCAATTATTAGTGAGTAAAAAACTTCTACGTGCTCTGTTTAATGACCTGACTTAAAAGAAGTTTTATAACTCCTTTTCAGTGCAAGGCCTAATGACTCCTTTCCAGTACAAAGTCAGCCACCCTGATGAGTGCTTCCTTGGCTGGACTGTCGTCCAGGATGTCCAGTAACTGTTTGGCCTGGTTCACATCTTCCTGAGCCACCTGCCAGGCGTATTGTATGGATCCATATTTTTCCATGATCTCCATGGCCTCAGTGACATGTTCATCACCCTCTTCCTTGAGGATGGCCAGTAAACGTTCCCGGTCTTCTTCACTAGCCTTGGATAGTGCGTTCACCACCAGGAGGGTCATTTTTCCTTCCACAATGTCACTACCCACTGGTTTTCCCAGGTCCTCATCACTGCTGGCCACATCCAAGTAGTCATCCTGTATCTGGAAGGCCATTCCTATGAGTCGACCGTACTCTGCCAGGGCTTCCACCTGTTCCGGTGTCCCTCCACCGAGTATGGCTCCGGCTTTGGTGGCGGCAGCTATTAGGGCTGCGGTTTTCTTGTAGATCATGGTGAGGTATTCTTCTTCCCGGACATCTTCCCGTTCTGAGAATCCCATGTCCAGTGCCTGGCCTTCACAGATCTTCACGCAGCTATCCACCACGGTGTGCAGGGCCGGTAGGATGTTCTCCGGTGCCACCCCATCGTCCTCACTTTTCATTACCGTGGCAAATGCTTTGGAGAATAGGGTGTCCCCGGCCAGAATGGCCATGGGTTCTCCCCATAGTACGTGTACTGAGGGTTTTCCCCTCCTTTTTTCGTCCTGGTCCATGATATCGTCGTGGATCAGGCTAAAGGTGTGGATGAGTTCCACTGCGGCTCCAGTTTTAAGGGCGGATTCCACTTCACCACCCACTGCTTCGGCACTTAAAACCACCAGTGATGGTCTGAGTTTCTTCCCACCGGCTTTAACCAGATGTTCCGATGCCTGGCGAAGGGTTTCAGGGTCCACTGTTTCCAGGGCCCTGTTTATCTCCTGATCTATGTCTGCAGAGTATCTTTTGAGGATCTCGGTTACTTCCAGTTTTGATTCCATTAAACTCCTCCGTTGAAAACCTGTGCCTGTCCATTTCTCAGTACGTGAATATTGTTACCCATTTTGTACCCTTCTTCCTCAGCCATCTCGGTGTAGGCGGCTAGCATGTCCAGGCTCCCGTGGGCAGGTATGATGTGTTCTGGTTGTAGCATTCGTATGAAGTCCCGGTGGTCTTCCCGGCCGGCGTGTCCGGATACGTGGGCGTTGGTGTAAATCCTGGCCCCGTGATCCTTCAAACGTCGCTCCATCAGGTTCCGGTTGGCCACGTTGGTGGGGTTGGGTATGATTGGTGCGCTTATAACCACGTTATCCCCTGGTGCCACGTTGAAGTGGGTTCTTCCACTGGCTATCCTTGGTAAGAGAGCGTCTGGTTCTCCCTGGTGTCCGGTGGTTACCAGTATGTAGTCGGATCGGTTTTCCTCTGCCCTGGCCAGTGCCCGGTTAACTGATTTGGGGCTTCCGAAGAGGCTGGCCCCCTTAGGGAGATCCAGTATTCCTATTTTTTCGGCTATGCTCCCGAACCGTTCCATGGATCTTCCCAGCAGGAGGATTTTTCGGTTGCTTTCCTGGGCTATGTTACAGATGGCCTGTATACGTTCGATGTGACTGCTGAAGGTGGTTACCAGCAATCCTTCATTGGCTGGGAGGATGTCCTTCATTATATCCTCCAGGACTATTCTGGCTACCTTCTCGGAGTGGGTTTTCTCCTGCTGTTTTTCGGTCATCCTGGTGGTTTCCACAATAAGTGCCAGTACTCCCTTTTTACCCAGTTGCCTTAGGCGTTGGTAGTTTGGGGGTGGGCTGAGCATCATGTGGTTGTCGAATTTGAAGTCCAGTGCATAGACAATGATACCTTCAGGGGTGTGCAGCACTGCGTTAACTGCCTGGGGTATACTGTGGGTGGTGTGCACGAATTCCAGGGTGATATCTGGGGAAAGCTGCATTTTTTCTCCGGCGTTTAGGACCTGGAGGGGGTTGGATACTTCGAATTTCCTCTCCTGTTTTATACTGTTTTCCACCAGTGCCAGGGTGTAGGGTGTTCCAATGAGGGGTGCGTCGTAGCGGTGGGCTAGTTTGGCCACTGCTCCGATGTGGTCCAGGTGTCCGTGGCTGAATACTATGGCCCGTACCTTACCATCCACATCCTTCATCAGGGTGTCGTCTGGTATGACTCCCCTTTCAATTAAATCTAAACTGTGCATACGGGCGATGTCGGTGTCTTCATGGATGTGCACCCGATCCAGGTTGATTCCCATGTCGAATATTATTACATCCTCCCCCACTTTCACTGCGGACATGTTTTTGCCCACTTCTTCATAGCCTCCAATGGCAATTACTTCTACACTCATAAGGATGACCTCCTTGCATAAATTTTGGTATTGTAGCCCCTTTCCTGGAGCCATTCTCTTGTTTTTCCCTGGATTACCAGGTCTGTTTTTTGTAATTCTTTCAGGTTGCCTGCTCCTACTAAGAACATGGCTACCTTGATTTCCTCCAGGAATCTGGAAAAGAATTTGAAGAGTGCTTCTTCACCCAAGTATGATGCTTTGAGAACTGGTAATGCCATTCCCACTGCATCGGCCCCTAGGGCTAGTGCTTTTACTGCTTCTAATCCGTTTCTTATTCCTCCGGAGGATATGATTGGTATCTGTACTGATTGGCTTACTTCCACGGTACTGGCTGCGGTTGGTATGCCCCAGTCCCAGTAGAGCTCGCCCATGGTTTTATCCTGGCTGCGGTAGGTTTCAACTGCCGCCCAGCTAGTTCCACCAGCCCCGGCCACATCGATGGCCTGGACACCGGCTTTTTCCAGGGATAGGGCATCGTTTCCACTGATACCGGCCCCGGTTTCCTTGGCTATTACCGGGATGTTCATTTCTTCCACGGTTTTCTGGATGTTTTCCAGGTATCCTCTGGTGTCCACATCTCCCTCTGGCTGGATTGCCTCCTGCAGGGGGTTTAAGTGTATGGCCAGTGCATCCAGGTCCATCATCTCCCCGGCCTCGTGGGCCTGTTCCATTTGGGGTGCTCCTATGTTCCCTATTAAGAGGGCTTCGGGGGCTTCTTCCCGGGCGATGGTGTAGGTTGATGCCAGTTCCGGGTTTTCAACTGCTGCTCTCTGGCTTCCCAGTCCCAGGCCGATGTTGAGTTTTTCTGCTACTCGGGCCAGTTTCTGGTTTACTTCCACTGAGGAGGGGTGTCCTCCAGTGATAGCGGTTATTATTATGGGTGAATCCATCTTTTTCCCAAGTAGGGAGGTGGATAAGTCTATTTCTTCCTGGTTTACTTCAGGAAGGGCTTTGTGGACGAGTTCCACATCTTTGAATCCTGTTTTTTTATGGTATTCCACATCGCTGTGGGTGCATAATAGCAAATGCTCTAATTTTCTATCTGAAATCATAATCTCTTCCTTTTAGGTCTAAATTTACTAATTTTTCCTTACTTCTGATTCACATTTCCTATTTTTTTTATTATATTATCGATTTTTTTTTATTGATTGATGCTCGTGAATCTGTGATTTATTCAATTTCTATTATTTAATTCTAATTCTAACTAATTTAAGCTTAATTCCTTTTTGATTTAATTCGTATTCTGGTAATTGTGAGGTTAATCCATTCCTTAATTCTCTAATAATTGTGAGTTTAATTCATTCCTTTTGATTTAATATGGTAATTAATGAGTTCAATCTTTTTATGTTAATGTTATTATTTATTATTTTGAATTTAACGTGTGCTGAATGTTATTTATTTACTGATTAGGGTTCCCCTTACCTTTTCACCCTTCAGTGTGCGTTCCAGTAATCCCTCGCACCCGGCATTTATGAGTTCAGATTCTATTCCCTTACCAGCCAGTTCCAGTAGTTCTTTCAGTTTTCCGGCCATTCCCCCGGTTACATCCACGGTTTGTGCTCCTTCCAGGAATTGGAGGTCTTCCAGTGACTTCACCACTTCCAGGAGTTGGGCATGGGTGTGTTTTTTAGGGTCACGGTCGTATATTCCATCCACATCTGAGCCCAGGATGATTCTTTCGGGTTTTAGTTGGAGGGATAGATAGTTCACCAGCTGGTCACCGGAGACTACTGCCATCTGGATGCTTTTCTGGGTGTCGGGAACCACATCACCGTGGAGGACTGGTACCAGTCCCATTTCCAGATATTTTTCAATGATTTCCAGGTTGGCGGATTTGATTCGTTTATTATGGGTGATTATGAATGATGAGGGTGGTACTGCCAGTGCAGGAATTCCATATTCCAGCAGGTAATGGCATACGGAATGGTTAAGGTCTTTAACCGAATTTTGGGTTAGGGCGAATCCCATCCTCTTTTCCTGGAGTTCTCCCTTGGTGTGGATGGGGCTGCCTATTTCATATTTCCTGGCGTGCAGGTGTCCGAAGCTGCCTGCTCCGTGGATTATAATCAGTTTATCTGGCTTTGCCCTGGCTATTTCCCTGGCAATGCGGTCCAGGTTCACCGGTTCCAGGGTGGGTTCGGTGGCTTCTTTTCGGGTGATTACACTTCCACCCAGTTTAAGGATAATCATGAAACTTATTCTCCTAACAAAGACAATTATTCTCCTAACTCTGTAAACATCGTGAAATTAATCACCAGGTCACCCCTTTGGATGATATTCCCACCTGAAATGCGTTTTCAATTGAATTCAGTTCTGCTAATACTTCCCTGGTTTTCCCGGGGCAGTAGGCAATGATGCTGCCACCACCTCCAGCTCCGGTTATTTTGGATCCCATGGCACCGGCATGGCGTGCCTGGTAAACCAGGCAGGATAATTCCACGGTGTTAACTCCCAGTGAATCCAGGAGTCCCTGGTTGATGTTCATCAATTCCCCTACCTGTTTTTGGTCTCCCCGGGTTATGGATTCCCGGGCCTGGTTGGTTATCTCTTCCATGACTTCTAGGATGGGGTTGATTATGGTGGGATGTGCCTGGCGTAGCTTTCTGACTTCTGCCACCAGGATGCCTGTGTTTCCAGGTTGGGAGGTGTATCCCACTACCAGCGGCATTTCCAGGGCGGTTTTAATCTTTACTGCCCCTCTTTGGGGTGTGAAGTACAGTAATCCCCCATGGGTGGATACTGTGGTGTCCAGTGGGCTGGCTGCTCCCTGGACTTCCAGTTCTACCTGGTGGGCTATGCGGGCCAGGTTTTCTCGGGATAGTTCCTGTTCCTGGTAGCGTGCCCTGGCGGCCAGGGTGGCCACGGTGATGGCTGCTGATGATCCCAGCCCCCCTCCTATGGGTATTTCCAGATCCACTTCTATGTCCAGACCATGGTCCAGTGGGGAATTCAGTTCCTCCTGGAATAATGCACATTTAATGTATTGCATTATCCCGGCGTCAAAGGTACCAGGGTTTTCTTCCACTTCACCGGAACTGGTTAATTGAGTTATGGAATTAGTATCAGTATTGATACTTCCGTAAACATCCAGTTCGGGTATTTTCAGCTGTATGTGGTCTGTGGTTCCTTCGTTGATGGTTACTCTGGCTCTTTTATCTACGGCCACGGCAATGGCTGGTTTCCCGTAGACCACTGCATGTTCTCCAAAAAGGATGGCCTTGCCTGGTGCAGATGCGGTGACTGTCATTGGATTGAACTCCGTTCACTAAAATCTGTCGAATATTTTTCTATTTTAACTAACCCTTCCTGTTGGTTTATTTTTGTCCCTGAATGATTACCTATGAGTTTGATAATTTAACTTATGACCATTATTACTATTTTTTTAAACCATTTAAATCCCATTGTTTGATTTATAATGGGGATTATCCCTGTTTTTAGGAAATCTTCGGCCATTTATACTCACACAATTTTATTGGGAACTCATCCTGTAACATGCGATCCACAATCAACTGGTTTTCAATGATTTTATGGGAATTTCCTGATTAATGGTAATGAATTTATTTCTTATTGAATTTGTTTCTTATGAATTTTATTTTCATATGAATTTAGTCTATTTTTTTTTGATTTAACCAAGTTATAATCTATTAAGCTAAGTTATAATCTATTAAGCTAAGTTATAATCTATTAAGCTAAGTTATAATCTATTAAGATTTAAATCTATTTTAATCTATGTTTTAGATTTATTCCGTGTCTTTATTGTTGGATTTTCCTCTGAATCTACAGTTACCTGAATCTACACAGTTTACCTAAATACTGCTGAGGCGTATCCCACTACAGAGTCTTTGTCTCCACCAGTATCTCCACTGGTTGCGTACTGGAGGATACTGGCTGTCTGGGCTCCCATGTTTCGGGATGCTTCTATGGTGGCGGTTACTGGTCCGTAGCCACACATGGTTACCTGGTATTCCTGTATCCTTTGGATCATTTCCACTTCATCCATTTTGGCTATGGCTTGGAGTACCTTCTCATCATGGGCCTGAGCCACTTCTTGTGGCTGGTAGTGGGTGAAGTCTGTACTGGCAATTACCACGGCGTCCCTTCCCAGTTTGGCTGCGGTGTGTGCTATGGTTTCTCCCAGTTCCCGGCTGGTTTCCACATCCTGCATCATCATGCACACTGGTACCATCTGGAAATCTGTGCTGATTTCCTGTAGGAAGGGTAGCTGTACTTCGCAGCTGTGTTCCTGGATATGGGCAGATGGGTCATCATCCAGTAATGGGTAGTAGTTCACCAGTTCGGTGGCGAATTCTTGGTCTATTTCCACTTCTCCCAGAGGTGTTAGCCATGAGCCCTGGGTCATGGTGGCCAATCCGGATCCCATTCCAGTGTGGTTAGGACATAGTATAACCACTGTTTCGGGCATACCATCTTCGGCCAGTTCCAGGTATGAGCAGGCTGCCACTGGTCCAGAGTATACGTACCCGGCGTGGGGAGCGATGAGTCCTTTGATACTCCGCTGGTTTCCCAGTTTTCCCGGTTGCTTTCCAGGTCCTAATTTGTGCTGGTAGCACCATTCAATTCTCTTCTTTAATGAACCTTCATCTGATTCATAGAACATTCCTGCCACGGCAGGTTTCCTGATCATAGAAATCCCCCTTGGTTAATAAAAGGTTTTCCCGCCTTTTATTAACTTCCTTTTTTTATTAAAGATTATTAAAGAGTTTGAATTATTAAACAGTCTTTAATCTAAATTTTTAATTACTGGAAAGTTATTTTAACATTCATTTAAACATTTTTTTAAACTTTCCAAATTGGGGTGATGAGAATTATTATGTGATTACCAGTATAATTTTTGGTAGTATAATTATTATGGGATTATAAGATCAGTCCGGAACTTTAATGCAAAGTTTTTAAATCTATTTTATGGTTTTTAACTTTATAATAATTTCAAATCCATTAGTTATGGTATGGAATCATTACAATATTTAGTTTTATCCATTAGTTATGGTATGGAATCAATTAGTATGTTAAATACTTCCCCCGTTTATGTATTCCTCCTTTATCTGGAGTAGGGTTACTCCATGGATGATTTCGTTAAAATAGAGCTCATTTTGAGTAATTCTAATAAAATATTTCAAAATCATCCTTTACAAGAATACTGTAAATGATTGTTTTCGTGAAATTTATTGTTCCCATAAATAATTCAAACCCCCTTAAGGGATTGAACCCCAAAATGGGCATGAACTCATAAATGGACTTAACCCCAAATGAACTCAGAAATGGAATTAAACCCTTAGGTGGTATGAACCACTTAAGGATACGTACCATGGAGTTGGTTTTACGCCTCTAATGAGGTGAAACTCTAGTATTTTATGAACTCAATTAAAAGAGCTCCCTGAAAGGGGAGCTCCCTTGTTGAATGAATGTTTATATTTTGAGTTCGAATTCTGATGGGAGTATGTCCAGTTCCTCTTCAGGAGCTAGTACTTCTCTTTCCCTTAGTATCTGTCGGGCCATTAACCAGTAGACCAGGGCTATTGCTTTTCGTCCTTTGTTGTTCACTGGTATGACTATGTCAACGTTGCCCAGCAGGTTTTCAGTGTCACAGAGTGCTACTACAGGTAGTCCAATCTGTTTTGCTTCGATTATGGCCTGTGAGTCGCTTCGGGGGTCGGTTACCATTAGTACTTCAGGTTCTATGAATTTACCATAGTTGGGGTTGGTTAATGTTCCGGGTATGAACCTTCCAGGGATGGTTCGTGCTCCGGTGATTTCTCCGAATCTGCGTACTGGAGTTTGTCCGTACTGCCTGGTTGACACGGCCAG
>SWCG01001590.1_pt1 | contig 44934 bp, 35 predicted proteins | sample 4690071 | NCBI WGS metagenome assembly SWCG01 (sample SAMN10267281, study PRJNA491770) | bioreactor metagenome | isolation source: DHS bioreactor inoculated with subseafloor sediment | place: Japan: off Shimokita Peninsula | collected 2012-10 | reverse complement strand
AAACAGAAACTCCTTGGCATTACCAAACGAGGCAATACGTACATCCGAAAACTGCTGATACAGGGGGCTCGGAATGTTTGCCGGGCTTGGTCCGGCGTTATGGATGCAGCCAATGATAGACGCAAGGCGTGGCTTCAAGGCGTTGTTGCTCGACGAGGGCAATTTGTGGCCTCAGTGGCTCAGGCGAACAAAACCGCTCGAATTGCCTGGGCGGTATTGGCACGAGGCGAGGATTATCAGGCAGCAAAGGCAACGAACTGAGATATGCCGGGGCTGTCACGGCCCTTGCTATGCGACGTTTTTTTTGGATGTCACACGCAATGGCCGCGCCAGCCAACTGTGGATAAACGCGAAAAAACTCACCCTGTGGAGTGCCGCAAAACATGATGCACAAACGGTCGAACCGGCTTTGGGAAACTCCGGGACTGTCATCGGCAGAAACATGCCGTCGCAATGTTTGGATTCCAAAGCGCGGATTTCATCAGGGCACGGTCTCAGTGATCAGATGCCGGATACATGACTGCATTCCTCTCGTTTGTTGCAAAATGTTTTGACACTGGGGGCGGGTCTATACATGACGGGTTAACTGATGCGTCATTGAGAGGAGTCATCGACGTGGCAATCCATGCTTTTCCGTCCAGTGCAGTGATTTAGCATAAAAATATATCTTAGGGATCCCTGTAGACATCGAACGATGCATGCGCACTTAAACCGGATGAGCCATTTTTATGACGACGCTGCAAAAAGTCGCAAATGATCCCATCATTCTCGCGAACATGTGGCCAGCATGAGCAGGCAGATTACGGATGGCGAAACCAGAGCGTGACCAACACGCCCCCCCGCGTCATGCGGGTTGGCCTGACTCCGCCGGGAGCGCTTCGCGGCTTCCTGCGCAGACGCCGCACTCGTCGTGGTATTCTTCCCAGATGGCCATGAACTCCTCCTTGTTCTCGAGGAGGATGTCCACCAGGCACGGGTCGAAGTGCTTGCCGCTCTCTTCCAGGAAGTGGGCGAAGACCTCGTCCCAGGTCCAGGCTTCGTGGTAGACCCGCCTGTTGGACAGGGCGTCAAAGACGTCGGCCACGGCGACGATGCGTCCGTGAACGTGCGTTTCCTCGCCCACGAGGCCCTGGGGGTAACCCTGCCCGTCCCAGCGCTCGTGGTGGAGCAGGATGATGCGGGCCGCCGTCTGGATGATGGGGCTTGTGGAGCGCATGAGCAGGTTGTGGCCGCGCTGCACGTGGCTCTTGATGACTTCGTATTCTTCCGGCGTGAGGGGGCCGGGCTTGTTGAGGATGGAATCGGGGATGCCGATCTTGCCCAGGTCGTGGGCCGTGGAGGCGAGCTTGAGCATCTCGGCCTGCTCCTCGCCGAGGCCATACTTGAGGGCCAGCAGGCGCACATACTCGGAAACGCGCCGAACATGACTGCCGGTCTCGGCGGAGCGGCATTCCATGGTCTCGGCGATATGGAAGATGACCTCCTTTTGCGTGTCCTCGATACCCTTGTTCAGGTACAGATTGTCGAAGGCCAGGGAAACGTTGGTGAAAAAAAGTTCCAGCAGATCCTGATCATTTTCATCGAGGTCCTTGTCCAACTCGAAATACAGAAAATTCTCCGAACCCGTCTTGCTCGTGAAATACCAGGCGCATTTGTCGTCCTCGCAATAAAAGCCTTGAGGCTGACTTTTGGCCCGGTCCAGGGCTCGGTTCACCGTTTCATTCCCAATCTCTTCAATGGGGCGCCCCAAATATTTCTCGAACTCGCCGGTCGCGGCCAGGATCAGCGATTCGCCCTTCAGTCCGGACGCGGTCAGCCCCGAAGCCTGGGTGTAAACCGCATTCCTTTTCAACTGCAAAATGGACGTCAGTTGGCTCAAAACCCCGCAACCGAGCTGTTGCAACGACTGGCGCTCGAAAATGCCCGACGAGGCCTCGATGATGCGTCGCAGACCAGTGCGGTTGTTCTCGATGGTGGTGATCAATCTGTAACTGCGCAGGGCCGAAATGAGCGTGACCAGCATTTTCTCAAGGGTCAGCTCGGTCTTTTCCTTGTAATCGTCTATATCGTAATCAAGGATGACTTGGGCCGCCGGAGCCTTGCCGGGCTGGCCGGTGCGCAGGATGATGCGCACCACGTAATTGCACAACTCCTCGCGGATATACTTGACCAGTTTCAGCCCGCTGTCATCGGTCTCCATGACCACGTCGAGCAGGATCACGGCCACGTCCGAATGCTGGGCCAGCACGATCTTGGCTTCCTCGCCGCTGTAGGCATGCAGAAAATTGAAGCGGCGGCCGCGATATTTCTGACCGGCGAGCATGTAGACCGTCACGTTGTGGACGTCAGCCTCGTCATCCACGATGAGGATCTTCCAGCCGTCATCACCCTCGCCTGGAGCTGAGGCCGAAGCGGTTTCATCTTTGAACAGAATTTCGTCGTTATCGGTCATGCATTCTCTCTTTAAACAGGCATTCGCACCTGAAATGTCGTTCCCTGGCCCGGGGCGCTGCAGCAGGTCACGTTACCGCCAAGGGTGCCGGTCACGATGTTGAAGACGATATGCAGCCCGAGCCCGGTGGAACCCTTGGCCCGCGCCGTGGTGAAAAAGGGTTCGAAAACCCGGCCCTGCATTTCCGGGGCGATGCCGCACCCGTCATCGGAATAGGTCAGGGTCAGCGTACCGTCGCTTTTTGCGATCTCGATACGAATGAGCCCTTCCTGACCTTCTTTGTAGGCGTGAGTCAGGGAGTTGACAATGAAGTTGGTCAGGATCTGTGAAAACGCTCCGGGATAGCTCTCGATGACCAGGTCCTCGTCACACTCCACCTCGATGTGGTGCGCCGTCTTCTTGAGTTTGGGCCGCAGGCTGAGCAGCACCTGCCCGACATACTCACGCACGTTGAAGTAGCGCCTCGTCTCGGAGACCTGGTCCGCCGCGACCATCTTGAAGCTGCGGATCAGGTCCGAGGCGCGGTTCAGGTTCAAAAGGCTCATCTCCACGCCCTCGCGGGTGGAATCCAGGTACTCCGTGAGGTCCGAGCGTTTCATCTCTCCTGTGGCGAACAGGTCGCTAAGGACCCGGTTCTTTTCGGCCATGGTGGACGTCGCGGACAGGGCCACACCCACCGGGGTGTTTATTTCATGGGCCACGCCCGCCACCAGGCCGCCCAGGGCCGCAAGCTTCTCGGACATGACCAGCTGTCCCTGAGCCTGACGCAGATTCTCAAGGGCGCTCTTGAGCTCCCTGTTGGCGGCGGCCAGTTCGGAGGTACGGTCCGCGACCCGCTTTTCCAGATCCGTGTTGAGCATGCAGCATTCCTCTTCGGCACGCCGCCGCTCGGAATCCTGAATCTGCAGGCTTTCCGCCATGCGGTCAAACGCCGCCGCGAGGACGCCAATCTCCCCCTCGTCATGGGCAAGGCTCGTGCGCGTGCCCAGATCTCCGGTGCCCAGGCGGTCCGCAGCAAACATGAGCCGGCCCAGGCTGCGCATGATGGTCAACTCTCCGACAAAACGTGCCACGCCCACGGCCAGGACCGTCGCGAGCACAAGCAGCACAATGTTGCGCACCAGCGCCCGCCTCACTTCGGCCAAGGCCAGATCTTCGGGCTGGCCAATGCGGATCATGAGCCGCTTCAAATGGGCATCCTCGAACTGCAGCTGTTTGAATCCGTATAGTCGCCGCACACCGTCAACGCCCTTGTCCAGAAAAGTTCCCTCGTTCTCGGCTACGGACATCTTCTCAACCATGTAGGGCAGATCCGGCACCCATGTGTATTTTTCGGTTTCAGGAAACCTGGTCAGGCGGATGCCTTCGGAGTCGGTCAGGGTGAACACCGAGCCCTGGGGCAGATGGGCATCGCTGAAAATCCGTTCGAAGTAGCTCAGGTCAAACGACGCCACGAGCACACCGCGGAGCGCCCCGTCAGGGCCAATGACGGGCTGGGCGAACTCGATGACCACATGCCGGGTTTCCGGAAGCAGATGGTAATTCCCCATGACGAAGCGCAGACCCTTGGTGGCCTCCTGAAAATAAGGCTCGCCGGCGATGGAGGAAAAGGAGTCCGCCGGGGACACGGCCACGATGCGCCCGTCAACATCCGACAGGGCCAGGGCGACGTAAGCGCCATTGCGCGAAAGCATTTCGTCGAGCAGACGTTTGGCCCCCTGCGGATCAAGAAGCTGCATCTCACTCGCCTTGGCCAGGGTGGCCAGCAGCAGACGGGCATTATCGACGACCTGCTCATGATGGGAAGCCATGACCTGAATCTGACGCAGCATGGTTGCCTCGGCGCTGCGAATCATGTTCTCGCGCAGGGTGTATCCAGAAAAGAGCATGATACCCAAGGCCGGGAGCACGGCCAGCAGGACCAGAAAGACAAGCGTCGAGCGAATGGAGAGGAAAAAAGGAAATCGCATGCTTCCTCCGACAGGCCGCTTGGAAAACGCAGAGCGGCCATACTTTTATCGAAGGAATAACGGGCCAAAGCACCCGTGGCAAGCAGTTAGCGCAAGACATCGCGTCCTGCGAAAACACGTGGCCAACGCCAAAAGTTCAAAATTCGCCGGCCGCCAAAAAAATGGTCAGCTGCAAAATAACGAAAAAATCCAGGCCGCGCAGTGCATTTGCATGCAGAAGCGGTCTGGATTTTTTCGCTGACGCAGAGAATCGCCGTTTTGCGGCGGCCTGCTAGTGCTGGCTGTTCACGGAACGGGCAATGGAGTAGCAGTAGTCGCCGATCTTTTCGAGGCGGGCCAGGAGGTTGATGAAGGTAAGGCCGCCTTCGATCCCGCACTTGCCGACCTTGAGTCGCTCGATATGGGCATCGCGCATGGCCTCGCGCATGGAATCGATGGTCCGCTCGGCCTCCTCGGCCTTGGCCATGAGATTTTCCGGCTCCCTGATCAGGGCGTCGCTGATCATTTTCAGGAATTCATCGACCTTGGCGGCGATGATGAACAGATCGCCCATGGCGACCTCGTTGAACTTGAGCTCCTTGTCGACGATATCCTCGCACAAGAGGCCCAGCGCTTCCACCGCATCCCCGATGCGCTCGAGGTTGTTCACGACCCGCATCTGTTCGGCGATGTCGTTGGACAGGGCCTCGTTGATCTCGCTTTGCATGGTCTTGGCCAGAAAAGTGGCAATGGCCTTGTGCATGGCGTTGACCTGATCTTCGAAGCGCTGCCGTTGACGTATGGTTCGATGATCCCGTGTCTCCAGACATTCCAAGGCGTTATGGTACGCCGCCTGAACGGTCAGGGACATGCGATGGATTTCGCCACGAACCTGAGCCAGAGCCGCTACGGGGTTGTTCTCCACGTGCTGATCAAAAACAGGCTGACGAAACAAGGTGTCGCACGGAGTCTTGTCCTTGGGAGAAAAGAGGGTTGCGACGCGCACCAGCACAGGCAGGAGAACCAGAAAAACCAGGGCATTGGTCAGATTGAACAACGTGTGTCCATTGGCCAGGTAGCGTGCGATGTACGGATACTCCTCGCCTGTGTGCGTATCCCAGGGCTTGGCGCCCATGACATTCTGGGTGACCCATTCAACGCACTCCAAAAACCATGGAAAAATGAGCAGCATGATGCACACGCCGAGCACGTTAAACATGGTGTTGGCCCGCGCCGCACGGTGGGCGTCAACATTGCACGCCCCTATGGTGGCGAGTTCGGCGGTGATGGTTGTGCCGATGTTCTCGCCCAGGACCAGCGCCATGGCCGATGGAAAATCAAGCAATCCCTGAGTGGCGAGAGCCATGGTCAGGCCCACCGTGGCCGAGGAGGACTGCAGAATGATTGTCAGGCCGCACCCGGTGGCCACGCACAGCAGTATTCCACTGATGCTTGTCGCGTTGAATTTCGTGAAGAAAGCTATGAATTCGGGATCGAAACGAAGCGGTTTCAGCCCTTCGCTCATGACCGTCATACCAAAAAAAAGCAGGCCAAATCCGAGAATGACTTCGCCAAGATAGCGGTATTTCTTGCGTTTGGAAAAATATTTGAGCGGCACGCCGATGGCAATGGCAGGCAGGGCCAGGGCGGAAAGCTTGAATGCGATGAGCTGGGCGGTCATGGTCGTGCCCACATTGCAACCGAGCATCACACCCACGGCCTGGGTCAGCGACATAAGCCCCGCCGACACAAAACTGATGAGCATGACCGTTGTAGCGGAGGAGGATTGCACCAGGGCGGTTACACCCGCGCCGGTGGCAAACCCGACCACCCGGTTGTTGGACACGGCCTTGAGGACATTTCGGATTCTGTTACCTGCGGCCATCTGCAGGCCCTCGGTCATGAGCCTCATACCGAGGATGAAAATACCGAGTCCGCCTAGGGTCTGGATCAAAACATTGAGCATAGGGTACCCATGAAGATGTTTGTGACAATTGTATGACAGAAGACGCGAAACCCGCACCTCTTTAGGGCATCTTTGGCGTTAAGAAAAGTTTTTTTACGATTCTGAAACAGGGCTGTCACAAAACGGTAACATTTGAATACTTATTTTGATTTCTGCATATTAGCTCGAAAATACGAGGCAGATAAGCACATGGGGCCGCTTGGGCGGCAAGACGCTTCGCTGTAAACCACATCACGAGTTGCACAATTTCAGTTGCCATGAGATGAAAAAAAGAAGCGACAAACCCGTTTTGCCCTTCAAGGAGGAGTGCCGTGGAAAAACAAAGCGCCTTTGTGCTCTGGTTTGATGAGCTCGGAATCGAAGACGTGCCGCTGGTGGGCGGCAAGAACGCAAGCCTGGGCGAGATGTACCGCAACCTTGTGCCCAAGGGGGTCCCCATCCCGGGCGGTTTCGCGGTTACGGCCGAGGCCTACCGTCACCTGCTCAGGGATTCCGGGGCGATGGACAAGATAAAAGCTATCATGAAGGGGCTCGACACCCACGACATGGACAACCTGATGGAACGCGGCAGCCGCATCCGAAACCTCATCCGCAACCTCGAAATACCTGCGGACCTGCGGGAGGCCATCACCCAAGCTTACCGCAAGCTGGAAGATACATACGGCGCCAATGTGGACGTGGCCGTGCGCTCATCGGCCACGGCCGAGGACCTGCCCGACGCCAGCTTTGCCGGACAGCAGGAGACATACCTGAACATCCGGGGGCCGGAGGAACTGCTTGAGTCCTGCCAGCGCTGTTTCGCGTCCCTGTTCACCAATCGCGCCATCTCCTACCGTCAGGACAAGGGCTTCGACCATTTCTCCATCGCCCTCTCCATCGGCGTGCAGAAGATGGTGCGCTCGGACCTTTCATCCAGCGGCGTCATGTTTTCCATCGACACCGAGACCGGATTTCAGGACGCGGTCTTCCTGACCGGAGCCTGGGGCCTGGGCGAGAACGTGGTTCAGGGCGCGGTCAACCCCGACGAATGGTACGTGTTCAAGCCCACGCTCAAGCAGGGGTTCAAGCCCATCATCATGAAGCGGATCGGCGGCAAGGCCATAAAAATGATCTACACCACCGACGCCAAGGCCCCGACCAAGAACGTGGCCGTGCCCGAGGAGGACCGTCGCCGCCTGGTCCTGTCCGACGACGAAGTGGTGGCCCTGGCCCGCATGGCCTGCACCATCGAAGAGCATTACAGCGCCCATCGCGGGCAGTTCACTCCCATGGACATTGAATGGGCCAAGGACGGGCAGACCGGCGAACTTTTTATCGTACAGGCACGGCCCGAAACGGTGCACTCGCTCAAAGACCTGGCAGTGCTCAAGAAATACGTGCTCAAGGAAAAGGGCGAGGTGCTGGTGCAGGGTCAGTCCGTGGGGGAACGCATCGGGCAGGGGCCGGTCCAGGTCATCAAATCCGCAAGCATGATCCACTCCTTCCGCAAGGGCGAGGTGCTGGTCACCGACATGACCGACCCGGACTGGGAACCGATCATGAAAATCGCCTCGGCCATCGTCACCAACCGTGGCGGGCGGACCTGCCACGCCGCCATCGTCAGCCGGGAGCTGGGCATCCCGTGCATTGTCGGCGCGGGGAACGCCACCACGAAGCTGAGCCAGGCCAAAGACGTGACCGTAGACTGTTCCGAGGGTTCCATCGGCAACGTGTACCAAGGGATTGTACCTTTCGAGATTGAAGAGACCGATCTTGGCACCCTGCCGAGGACCAGGACCAAGATCACCATGAACCTGGCCAGCCCGGAGCAGGCCTTCGAGAAGAGCTTCATCCCCAACGACGGCGTGGGGCTCGCGCGCGAGGAGTTCATCATCAACTCCTACATCAAGATCCATCCCCTGGCCCTGTTGAACTACGAGAACCTGCCGGACGAGATACTCAAACGCGCCATCGCGGACATGACATCCGGCTACGCGGACAAGGGGGAGTTCTTCGTGGACAAGCTCGCCGAAGGGGTGGGCATGATCGCGGCCGCCTTCTACCCCAAGCAGGTCATCGTGCGCCTCTCGGATTTCAAGTCCAACGAGTACGCCAACCTCATCGGCGGCAAACTGTTCGAACCGGAAGAGGAAAACCCCATGATCGGCTGGCGCGGAGCCTCGCGCTACTATTCCCCGGATTACAAGGATGCCTTTGGGCTGGAATGCCGGGCCATGAAAAAAATACGCGACGAAATGGGGCTGACCAACGTCGAAATCATGATCCCCTTCCCGCGTACCGTGGAGGAAGCGAAAAAAGTCATCGAAACCATGGCCGAATATGGCCTGAGGCAGGGCGAGAACGGCCTGAAGATCATCGGCATGTGCGAAATCCCGTCCAACGTGATCATGGCCGAGGAGTTTCTTGATGTCTTTGACGGCTTCTCCATCGGCACCAACGACCTGACCCAGCTCATCCTCGGCGTGGACAGGGATTCATCCCTGGTGGCCCACGTCTATGACGAGCGCAATCCGGCGGTGAAGAAGTTCGTCAAACAGGTCATCGAGACGGCGGTGAAAAAGGGCAAGTACATCGGCATCTGCGGCCAGGCTCCCAGCGACTATCCTGAGTTTGCGGAGTTCGTGGTCGAATGCGGCATCGATTCCATGTCCCTGAATCCGGACACGGTCATCAAGACCACACTCGTCGTGGCCGAGCTGGAGAAAAAGCTGGGCCTGGCCTGAAAATCACGCCGGGCCGGTCTCCTGTCATGGAACCGGCCCGGCACTCCTTTCTGTCAGACGCGCTTCAAACCCACGAGGATTCGTTTCCGACAGATGTGACTGGAAAAATATCGTCATTTTATCGCAGAAGAGGAGCCACACCTTAACTGTCCGAAAAAAAAGAATTTCACATTACTGACGTCACTGCAAAAAGTCGTCATCCCCTTGAAGAAGGGGATCCATGCTTTTTTAACTACCTGAAAAGAATGGATTTCGCGCCATTGCCCGACATAGCCCGCCTACCCATGCTGGGCACACGTTCGCGGGAATGACACTCAGGTTCTTTTGCGACTTTTTGCAGTGGCCTCATTACTGCCCGACATGATCCGTCTTCACGGCGATGCCATTTCGTTTCTTTCCGCGACTTTTTGCGGCAGCTGCTGCGAAAAAAATGAATCCCCGTCGGGTATTTCCCCGTACCCGAAACTACCCCTCCGCATCCCCTTGATTCAACTCTCGTTACGTGTTCTCTATCTCTCATCCCGCGACAAAAAAATTCTCTGAAATCACTACATCTGCTCCTCGAAGCCAAATATTGTTTCTTTCAAGAAAGACACAATTTTGTTTTTTGTTTTCAGCATTTTTATCTTGAATGCAGTTATTTCAGAAACCACTACTTATGAAGTTCAGAGAAAAAGATCGCGGAAAAGGAGATCAAATGTCGATATATTCAGAAAATCAGCGCCGCCTGGCAAAAATCATCAAAGAAGACGCTACCCGCTCGAACTGGACGGACTGGAAGTGGCACATCCGTAACAGCATCAAGAGCATCGAGGGCGTGGAGCGCCTGCTGGGCATCAACTTCTCGGACAAGGAGCGTGAGGCTCTGCGACGCACCACGGAAAAGTTCCCCATGGCCATCACGCCGTACTACCTGTCCCTTATCGACGCCAAGGATTACCGTAACGACCCTGTCTTCATGCAGGCATTTCCCTGCACCGACGAGCTGCGCATCGAAAATCACGACATGAGCGACCCGCTGCACGAGGACGAAGACTCCCCTGTACCGGGCCTGACCCATCGCTATCCGGACCGGGTTCTGCTGCATGTCAGCAACACCTGCGCCATGTACTGCCGTCACTGCACCCGCAAACGCAAGGTCGGCGACCGTGACTCCATCCCGAGCCGTGACGCTCTGCGTCAGGGCATCGAGTACATCAGAAACACCCCGCAGGTGCGCGACGTGCTCCTGTCCGGCGGCGATCCCTTTCTGCTTTCGGATGACATGCTTGACTGGCTGCTGACCGAGATAGGCAGCATCGAACACGTGGAAGTCGTGCGCATCGGCACCCGCACTCCCGTGGTTCTGCCGTACCGCATCACCGACGAACTGGTGGAAATGCTCAAAAAGCATCATCCGCTCTGGATCAACACGCACTTCAATCATCCGGCGGAGATCACGGCCTCATCCAAGCAGGCCCTGGCCAAGCTTGCCAACGCAGGCATCCCGCTTGGGAACCAGAGCGTTCTGCTGGCCGGAGTGAACGACTGTCCGCGCCTGATCAAGGTTCTGAACCACAAACTGGTCAGGAATCGGGTCCGCCCCTATTACCTGTACCAGTGCGACTTGTCCGAGGGCCTGACCCACTTTCGCACGCCCATCGGCAAGGGTATTGAAATTCTTGAGAGCCTGCGCGGCCACACCAGCGGCTTCTCCATTCCGACATACGTGGTCGATGCACCGGGCGGCGGCGGCAAGATTCCGCTCATGCCCAACTACATCATCTCGTGGACCGCGAACAAGGTCGTGTTGCGCAACTATGAAGGCGTCATCACCACCTACCAGGAACCGTCCAATTACGAGGCGACATATTGCGACCGCGAATGCAAGACCTGCAATCTGCAGCTGCGCGAGGCCGATGCCGAGGAAAAGGCCATCGGCATAGAAAGCCTTTTGGCAGACTGGGACGACACGTTAAGTCTCACGCCTGAAGAAAACGAACGCATGGGGAGGCGAACCGATGCAGCCTGATAGCATGATCCGAATGCCCGGAGCGCTGCTCCAGCACGGTCCTTCCAGCGACCGTGTCTACCTGATGAAACTGGCGTCCCCGGATGTTCCGCGCATCATCCGCTTCATGGAGCAGCTGGCTTCGACCAAGGGCTACTCCAAGCTTTTCGCCAAGGTGCCGGAGCAGGCCGAAGGCTGGTTCAGGGCTCAGGGCTTCAAGGTCGAGGCCAGGGTTCCCGGAATGTTCAATGGCAGCCAGGACGGCTGCTTCATGGCCAAGTATCCCAAAAGGGAGCGCTCCGTCATCAGCAGTCCCAAGCTGGTGCAAAAAGTGCTGAAGACAGCCAGGGAGCAAGACCTGCAAAGCGGGCAGAGCCTGCCCGAAGGATGGAAGATCGACGCGATGACGCCAGACGACGCAAAAACCATGGCAGATCTCTACAGCCGGGTTTTCGAGTCCTACCCTTTCCCCATCCACGACCCTGAGTACCTGCGTTCGACGATGGATTCGCACGTGCGCTACTTCGGCGTTCGCGATGACGCGGGGCGCTTGACAGCCCTTGCCTCGGCTGAAATGGATTGTTCCGCCGGGAATGTGGAGATGACGGATTTCGCCACCCTGGAAGATGCCAGGGGCAAGGGTCTGGCCAGCATTCTCCTGGCGCACATGGAAAAAGAAATGGCCGGCGCCGGGATCAGTTCGGCCTATACCATCGCCCGGGCTCACGCCACGGGCATGAACATCGTCTTCGCCCGGCAGGGCTATGCCTTTGCCGGCACCCTGCCCAACAACACCCAGATCAAGGGCGACCTGGAGAGCATGAATGTCTGGTACAAACACCTCGGAAGTCGCCGCAAAGCGGTTTGAGCTGGCCTACTCCGTTCGCTGGAACCTCTTTCTGATCACCAGCGGCGCGCTCCTGTGTGCGTTTGCCATGAAAAGCATCGCCGTGCCCCAGCAATTCATACCGGGCGGCTTTTTTGGCGTGGGCGCGCTCATCTACTACAAAACGGGCTGGCTGACGCCGGGCATCCTCTTCTTCCTGATCAACCTGCCCGCCTTTGCCCTGGGCTGGTACAAGCTCAGCCCCCGTTTCGTGCTCTACAGCCTGTACGGCATGGTGGCCATGACCGTGGCCTACGAGGTCATGAACATCCACGTCGAGATCCATGACCAGTTCTATGCGGCCGTGGCCTGCGGCGTGCTGAACGGGCTGGGCGGCGGCCTCATCCTGCGCTCCCTCGGGTCGGGCGGCGGGCTCGATATCCTGGCGGTCTATCTTTTTCAAAACTACAATATCGGCGTGGGCAAGGTCTATTTCGGGTTCAACCTCGTCCTGTTCCTGCTCTGCCTTTCGAGCATGCCCGCCGACCTTGTCATCGTGTCCCTCATCCTGGTCTTCATCTCCTCGGCCATGGTGGAGCAGACCCTGGCCCTCTTCTCCCAGCGCAAGGTCGTGTTCATCATCTCCGATCATTCCGAAGCCATCAGCCAGACCATCCTCGATTCCATGAAGCAGAGCGCCACTTTTTTAAAGGGCATGGGCGCGTTCAGCAAACGCGAGAAAAACGTGCTCATGACCGTGGTCAACAATATCCAACTCAAGAAGCTCGAAGAGATCACCTTCACCCAGGACCCCCAGGCCCTCTTCATCGTCGAGAACACGTTCACGGTGCTGGGCTCGAGCTTCTCCAAGCGCAAGATCTACTGACGGGGAAAATCGCAGGCTGAAATTACCGGGAGGAACCATCCGATGTTTGTTGTCATCGTCGATATCGTGATCAGGGAAGGCTATGTGGATAATTTCAGGGAAGCCATCCTGCGGCAGGGGAAAAACTCCATGACCCTGGAACCGGACTGCCTTGGGTTCGACATCCTGCAGGACCCCGAAGTCCCGACCCGCTTCACCCTCTGCGAGAGCTACACCGACGCGGCCGCGTTCTACGAAGTCCATCGCGCAACCCCCCATTTTCAGGATTACGCCCGAACCACCGCGCCCTGGGTGGAGAGCAAGGGCATGCGCGTCCTGCGCAAAATCTGGCCGCAGGACTGACCCAAGGCCCGTCCCGGCACTCTTCCTACTTCAGGTACTTGATCGCCACGAACCCCAGGATGGCCAGCACGACCAGAAGCGAGGCCGCCAGTTCGAAATGGCGTTCCATGAAGGGCTTGATCTTTGCGCCGAACAGACGAATGAGCCCGGCCACCAGGAAAAAGCGCATGCCACGGCCAATGGTCGAGGCCAGGACGAACTGGAGCAGGTCAAAGCTCATCATGCCCGAAGCGATGGTGAAAACCTTGTACGGGATGGGCGTCACAGCAGCGGCAAGCACGCCGAAGAAGCCGTAGTTCTCGTACCAGGCACGCACAGACTCCACCACGGCCTCGCCATTGTACATGCGCACAATGGGCTGCCCTACAGTCTCCCAGAGCCCCCAGCCGATGAAATACCCAAGCAGCCCGCCCGCGACGGAGGCCAGCGTGCACCACAGGGCGAGCTTGAACCAGCGCGTCGGGGTGGAAAAGCACAGGGCGATGAGCAGGACATCGGGCGGCACCGGGAAAAAGGAACTCTCGGCAAAGGACAGAATCGCCAGTGCAGGCAGGGCATAGGGTGTGGCCGCCCAGTGCAGGGTCCAGTAATAGAGCTTGCGCAGAGGGTTTCGCGTGGCGCGGGCCTGGGACAGATCGTCCGTGACGGGGGTGGGCGATTCATGTTTCATGGCGCTGGAGACAAGCACAAAACCGCTGGGACCACAACAAAAAAACATGACGGCCAGGCTGGCAGCCCCTTTTCTTTTGCCGCCCTTTTCAGCACAGTTCATCCCGACGTACCAACCCGCTACCGGACCGCCATGACCAGACCCGACGCCCCGCACAAACCCGGCCTGCCGCAACCCCGGCAGATGCCCTGGCCCTTGCCCGCGCTGCTGACCTGGGGAGCATGCTGGGCGCTGTTCCTGGCACTTGGCCTTCTGAACATTCCCACTCTCTGGAGCCTGGCACTGGCCACGGGACTGGGTCTTGCCGCCGCATTGCGAGCCGATTCCGACTGGCGCAGGCTCTTCATCGCCGCAGGCTTTCCCCTGTCGCTCGCCGCATCCAGCCTTGGAGCGAACCTTCCGGCGTGGGCGTGGCTCATACCCCTTGCCCTCCTGCTGCTCCTCTACCCCATGAGCGCCTGGCGTGACGCCCCGCTCTTTCCCACCCCCCGTGGCATTCTGGACGGGCTGGGCAGGATCGCGCCGCTGACGTGCACGGACCGCATTCTGGATGCGGGCTGCGGCCTTGGCGCCGGACTTTTGGAACTGTACCGGGTCTACCCGCTGACACCTCTCGACGGGCTCGAACGGAGCTGGCCGCTGCGCATTCTCTGCGCCTGGCGCTGCCCGTTCGCCCGCGTGCGGCACGGAGACATCTGGCAGGAGGACTGGTCGCCCTATGCCATGGTCTATATATTCCAGCGCCCCGAAAGCATGGGGCCGGCCGCGGAAAAGGCCAGACGCGAACTTCGCAGGGGAAGCTGGCTGGTCAGCCTGGAATTCGAGGCCCCGGCGCTCGAGCCATTTGCCGTTCTGAGGATCCGGGAGGACAAGCCGGTCTGGGTCTACCGCATGGACTGACCACGTTCGCGGCAAGGTACGCCAGCCTGTTCGCACGGCCGGAACGTGGATTCCCGCCTGCGCGGGAATGACTGCACAATGACCCGAAAGCAGATTCGTCCCTCCCGCGCAGACGAAAATCCATGGTTTTCTCGACACCATTTTCGGCCCAGCCGCAAACACGCAAAACCCCCCGCCGCTTCCGCGACGGGGGGTTTTGCGTCAATCGCTGTGCGCAGTAGTGTTACTGCGGACTTGTGAAGTCATGCCCCTTGTGCAGGGCCTTGGAAACGGGGATGATGTCTGCCGACGGGCAGAACAGGGTCTCCCGGGTGACATCCTTCAATGCTTCGCACAGGACCTGGTCCATATTGTCCACAAAGACAATCTCAAGGTCCTTGAGGATAACCTTGGGTACTTCCTTCAGATCCCGCTCATTTTCCTTGGGCATCAGCACTTTTGTGATCAGCCCCCGGTGAGCAGCCAGCAGTTTGTCGCGCACCCCGCCAATGGGCAGGACCCGGCCGCGCAGAGTGATCTCGCCGGTCATGGCCACGTCGTTCCTGACGGGAATGTCGAGCAGGGCCGAGGCCAGGCAGGTCGCCAGCGTGATTCCGGCCGAGGGGCCGTCCTTGGGAGTGGCTCCCTCGGGCACGTGGATATGGGTGTCGATTTCCTTGTAGAACTCTTTGCGCAGGCCAAAAAACTCCGACCGCGAGCGGATGTAGCTGATCGCCGCCTTGGCCGACTCCTGCATGACGTCGCCAAGCTTGCCCGTGATCTCGATCTTGCCCGTGCCGGGCATGAGCGCCACCTCCACGAAGAGGAGCTCTCCGCCGACCTGGGTCCAGGCCAGGCCCGTGGCCACGCCGACCTGGGCCTCCTCCTCGCGCTGGCCGTGCCGGACCTTGGGAATGCCGAGGTAGGTGCCGAGCATGGCTTTGGTCACGGACACGGTTTTGTCCATCTTGCCCTCTTCCACCAAGGCGCGGGCCACCTTGCGGCAGACCGAGGCCAGCTCGCGCTCCAGGTTGCGCACCCCGGATTCACGGGTGTAGCGACGGATGATCTCCAGAATCGCGCCCTTGGACAGGTTCAGGTTCTCTGTCCCAAGACCATGCTGGTCGAGCTGCTTGGGCAGCAGGAAATCAGAGGCGATGCGCTCCTTCTCCGTCTCCAGGTAGCCGGGGATGGTGATGATCTCCATGCGGTCCTGCAGCGGCAGCGGGATGGTCTGGAGCGAATTGGCCGTGGTGATGAAAAAGACCTGGGACAGATCGTAGTCCATGTCCAGGTAATGATCGTTGAAGGCGCTGTTCTGTTCGGGATCAAGGACTTCCAGAAGCGCGGCCGAAGGATCGCCCCGAAAATCCATGCTCATCTTGTCGACCTCGTCCAGACAGAAGACCGGATTGTTGGTCGAGACGCGCTTGAGGGACTGGATGATCTTGCCGGGCAGGGCCCCGACATAGGTCCGGCGATGGCCGCGGATCTCGGCCTCGTCACGCACGCCGCCAAGGGACAGGCGCACGAATTCGCGCCCCGTGGCGCGGGCGATGGACTTGGCCAGGGAGGTCTTGCCCACGCCGGGAGGGCCGACCAGGCAGAGAATGGGACCGCGCAGTTTCTTTACCAGCGCCTGCACGGCCAGGTATTCGAGAATGCGCTCCTTGGGCTTTTCAAGGCCGTAATGGTCATCATCGAGAATTTTCTGCGCCTGCTTGATGTCAATGTCCACATCACGGATCACGTTCCAGGGCAAAGCCAGGATCCAGTCCACGTAATTGCGCAGCACGGCGTACTCGGCCGAAGACGGCGGAGTCTGGCGCAGCTTCTTCATCTCGGACATGGCCTTGGCGCGGGCCTCCTCGGGCATGTCCTTTTCCTTGAGCTGGACTTCGAGCTCGTCCATGTCGGCCTTGGGGTCAAAATCGCGGCCCATCTCCTTGTGGATGGCCTTGAGCTGCTCGCCCAGATAATAGTCCTTCTGGTTCTCCTCCATCTGCTTCTTGACCCGGCCCTTGATCTTCTTTTCCAGCGAAAAGACCTCGACCTCTTCCTGAATGAGCTCGTAGACCCGCTCCAGGCGGCGGACAGGGTTGCGCAGTTCGAGAATGCCCTGCTTGCGGTCGTAGGAGGCTTTGAGGTGCGGGGCGATGCTGTCCGCCAGGCGGCCGGGCTGCGACACGCTGGTGATGGCCAGAATGGTTTCCTTGGCCAGCTTGCGATTGACCTGCGAATACTCCTCCACGGCCTCATGGGTGGCGCGCACCAGGGCCTCGCCTTCCACCGGGTTGCCCGGGGCGTCGGGCATGGCCTCGACCCGCACCATCTGGATGTCGTCGAGAACCATGAGCCCGCGGTCCTGATCCCAGGACGCGCGATACAGGCCCTCAAAGAGCACCTTGATGGTTCCGTCGGGGAGCCTGAGCATCTGCAGCACCTTGCTGACCGTGCCAACGGCGTAGAGGCCGTCAACATCGGGGCGCTCCTGTCCGGGGTCTTTCTGGGCGACCAGAAAGATCCGCTTCTCGTAACGGTCCAGGGCTGTTTCGATGGCCTTGATGGACGAGTCCCGGCCAACGAAAAGCGGCACGATGGACTTGGGGAACATGACCACTTCGCGCAGGGACATGACCGGAAGGATCATGCTCGCGGGGGTGGATTTTTCAAAAACGATGGCGTCGCTCATGGATTGTCTCGCAGAGTCTGCCCGACCAGGGGTGGTCAGGCGCTCTTGGCTTCGGGTTTGAAAAGCAGGAGCGGCTCCTTGCCCTCTTCAACCACGGAACTGTTGATGACGCATTCGGTCACGTCCTTTGTGGACGGCAGGGTGTACATGATATCAAGCATGATGGATTCCATCACGGACCTCAGGCCCCTGGCTCCGGTTTCCAGCTTTATGGCTCTGGCGGCCAGGGCTTTCAAGGCGTTGGTCGTGAATTTGAGCTCCACGTTCTCAAGCTCGAACATCTTCTGGTACTGCTTGACGAGCGCGTTCTTGGGCTCCTGCAGGATGCGCATCAGATCGTCCTCGCTGAGTTCGGTCAGCGACGTGATCACGGAAATGCGCCCCGTAAATTCAGGTATAAGGCCAAAACGGATCAAGTCCATGGGGTGGACCTGCTTGAGCAGGCTGTCGGTGGTGTCTTCGTCCTTGCGGCGCATCTTGGCCCCGAATCCCATGCTCGACCCCTGCACCCGCTGCTTGACCATGTCTTCGAGGCCGATGAAAGCCCCGCCGACGATGAACAGGATGTTGGAGGTGTCGAGACGGATGAACTCCTGCTGGGGATGCTTGCGGCCGCCCTTGGGGGGGATGTTGGCCACGGTGCCCTCAATGATCTTCAGGAGCGCCTGCTGCACGCCCTCGCCGGACACGTCGCGCGTGATGGACGGGCTGTCGGACTTGCGCGAAATCTTGTCGATCTCGTCCACGTAGATGATACCCTTGGCCGCGGCCTCGAGATTGTAGTCGGCATTCTGCACCAGCTGCACCAGAATGTTCTCCACATCCTCGCCCACGTATCCGGCTTCGGTCAGGGTCGTGGCGTCGGCAATGGCAAACGGCACTTTCAGGATGCGGGCCAGGGTCTGGGCCAGCAGGGTCTTGCCCGAGCCCGTGGGGCCAATGAGGAGAATGTTGCTCTTGTCGAGCTCCACGTCATCCTTGACCAGGGCATGGTACTTGATGCGCTTGTAGTGGTTGTACACGGCCACGGACAGAATCTTCTTGGCGTCGTCCTGGCCGACCACGTAATCATCCAGGGCCGCCTTGATCTCCTGGGGCAGCGGGATGTCCGAAGAATCCAGGTCGTCCTTGCGGTTGTCATTTTTCAGGATGTCATCGCACAGGGCAATGCATTCGTTGCAGATGTAGACATCCGGACCGGCGATGAGCCGCTGCACTTCGTCCTGTCCCTTGCCACAAAAAGAGCAGGTCAGGTCCTTGCCGGTTCTTTTCTTTCTTTCCGCCATGGTTACCTCAAAATTCTGATATATTCCAAAAAACTATTCCAGTTCCTTGCGCGAGGCCAGGACCTGATCGATGAGCCCGTAGGTGCAGGCTTCTTCGCCGCTCATGAAGTAGTCGCGCTCCGTGTCCAGCTCGACTTTTTCCAGGCTTTGCCCGGTATGACTGGCCAGGATGCCGTTGAGTTCCCCGCGCAGACGGATGATTTCCTTGGCCTGGATGGCGATGTCCGAAGCCTGGCCCTGGAATCCGCCCATGGGCTGGTGAATCATGATGCGCGAATGGGGCAGGGTGTAACGCATGCCCTTCTCGCCGGCGGCCAGAAGCACGGCCCCCATGCTCGCGGCCTGGCCGATGCACAGGGTGGCCACGGGCGCGGAAATGTACTGCATGGTATCGTAGATGGCCATGCCCGCCGTCACTGATCCGCCAGGGGAGTTAATGTACATGTTGATCTGCTTGTCCGGGTTCTCGGACTCCAGGAAAAGCAGCTGGGCGCAGATGGAATTGGCGACGTGATCGTCGATGGGGGTTCCCAGAAGCACGATGCGGTCTTTGAGCAAACGGGAATATATATCGTACATCCGCTCGCCGCGGCCTGTGTTTTCAATGACGAATACGGAATTTCTGACCATGAAAGCTCCTCGAAAAACAAAGATGGGGACTGACACCAAAGATTTGAAATTTAACGATCCGATACAGGGTGTCAAGGGCTGCGCGACAGGAGACGGTTATCCGCCCGATTTCACTTGCACGTTGCCTGCCAGAACGGACGCGGCCGCGCGATTGAAGAAAAAGGGCCGGGTCAAGCCCGGCCCAACGTGCAGTTATGCGTTCGGGGCAGCTGCCGGGGGAACCGTTGTCACCGAGGCGTTTTCGTAGATGAGTTCCATGGCCTTGTCGGCCAGGACCCGATCCTTGAGCGGGATCATCAGGTTGTGCTGCTCGTAGTAATCCTTGATGGAGTGGAAATCCTGACCCGTGGACGCGGCCATCTTCTGCAGGACCAGATCCACTTCCTGCGGATCGACCGTCAGATTTTCGGCGCTGGCAATGGCCAGAAGGACGAGCGAGGACTTGACCACGTCCTCGGCCAGGGCGCGGTGATCTTCGCGCAGCTCCGCAGGCGCCTTGCCCAGGGAGTCGAGGCTCTTGCCCTGACGCTCCAGCTTGCCCTGCAGCTCCACGATCTGCTTGTCGATCTGCTCTTCGACAATGCTCTGGGGCAGCTCGAAATCGACCTGCTCCTTGATGCCGTCAAGAAGCTTCTTCTGGGCGTCGCCCTTGACCAGCTGCTTGCGGGTGGAGACGTAGGATTTCTCGATGGCGTCTTTGAGGTCCTGAACGGAAGTGTAGCCTCCGGCCAGTTCGGCAAAGTCGTCATTGACCTCGGGCAGGTCGCGGACCTTGATGGCATGCAGGGTGACCTCCATGGTCACGGTCTGGCCGGCCAGCTTGTCGTTGATGAAATCCGCGGGAAAGGTCAGCTCGCTCTCCTTGGTTTCACCGGGGTTCATGCCGATGACGATGTCCTCGAACTCGGGCAGGGAATTGCCTTCACCCAGGGGAAGCTCGAACTTGTTGGCGGCGACCCCTTCCATCTTCACGCCGTCCTGGAAGGCCTGAAAGTCGACAACCGCAATGTCGCCGGAGACAACGGGGCGCTCCTCCTTGATGATCACGGTCTTGGCCATGTTCTGGCGGATGCGCTCGATGACGTCCTCGACCTGCTGGGGATCGACGACGACGTCCTCCTCTTCCACGGCCAGGCCCTTGTACTCGGGCAGGTCAAAAGAGGGAGCGATCTCAAAGGAGAAGGAATAGGAAAAGCTTTCGTCACGCTCCATTTCCTTGGCGTCGACATCAATGCGCGACAGGGGGGCGAGCTTGAGTTCGCCCAGGATGTCGTTGATATGGTAGTTGATCAGGTCCGTGGTGGCTTCCCCGTAGATCTGCTTGCGGTACTTGGCCTCGATCACGGTGGACGGGACCTTGCCCTTGCGAAAGCCCTTGATCTCCGCACCCTTGCGGTACAGCGCCACGGTGGCGGCCAGGGCGGCTTGCACTTCCTCAAGACTCACATCTACCGTCACCTTGCGTTTGACCGGGGACAGTTCTTCGACTTTGTATTCCATGACTCCACTCCTTAAAGTGATGGGCGCTCCCTCGGGGGCCCGGATAATCGGACTGGTGCGGGCGATAGGATTCGAACCTACAAGCTTTTGGCGCCAGCTCCTAAGGCTGGTGCGTTTACCGTTCCGCCACACCCGCAATTTACAAAAGAGACTTCATAGCCAAGCTTCAAGCGCCCTGTCAACGCATCCCGTGCCCACAAATCCGCGATTTCGTCTCTGTTTACCATTGTTTTCAGGCCGTTTGATCAGATTTGAGCCTCTTTTGCCAAACGCACGGCCAGGGAGGTGTGGCGCTGCCTGCCGCGCTCGTTGCCCAGCCCCATGTGCATGGCCCGGCGCGAGCCCATAAGCACGGCCAGCTTCCTGGCCCGGGTCAGTCCGGTGTAGATGAGGTTTCTCTGCAGGAGCATGTAGTGCTGGGCGACCACGGGCATGACCACGGCCGGGTACTCGCTGCCCTGGCTCTTGTGCACGCTGATGGCGTAGGCGAGACCGATCTCGTCCAGTTCGTCAAAACCGTACTCCACCTCACGGCCGTCGAACTCCGCCTTCAGCGTCTCGTCCTTGGTATCAAAATCGAGGATTCGCCCCAGATCACCGTTGAAAACTTCCTTGTCGTAGTTGTTCCTGAGCTGCAGGATGCGGTCCCCGGCCCGGTAGGCGCGCTGGCCGCGCACCAGCTCGCGCCCCCCGGCGTTCAGGCGCTCCTGCAGGAGACGGTTGAGGGCGATGGTGCCCACCTCGCCCTTGTGCATGGGGGTCAGGACCTGCACGTCGGTCATGGGGTCAAGGCCGTAGGCCTCGGGGATGCGCTCGCAGACCATGCGCAGGATCAGGGTCTGCAGCTCCGCAAGATCCTCCTTCTCGACCCAGAAAAAATCGGCCTTGGGCGGCGCGTGTGGGCTGCCAAGGGGAAACTCGCCCTCGTTGATGCGGTGGGCGTTGACCACGATCATGCTCTCGCGGGCCTGGCGGTAGATGTGCGTCAGGCGTACGGCGGGGACCACGCCGCTCTCGATCATGTCGCCCAGCACATTGCCCGCGCCCACCGACGGCAGCTGGTTTTCATCGCCGACGAAAACCAGGCGGCAGGTCAGGGGCAGGGCGCGCAGGAGCGACAGGCACAGGCCGCAGTCGAGCATGGAGACCTCATCCACGACCATGACGTCGGCGGAGAGCTTCTTTTCCTCGTTGAACTCGAATCCCGTGGCCGGCTGATAGCGCAGCAGTCGGTGCAGGGTCGTGGCCGTAAACCCGGTGGCCTCGGCCAAACGCTTGGCGGCGCGGCCCGTGGGCGCGGCCAGGGAAATCTTGAGCCCCAGGGCTTTCAGGGCCCGCACCACGACGCGGGTGATGGTGGTCTTGCCGGTACCCGGCCCGCCGGTGATGATGGACACCTTGTGTCCGCAGGCCGATTCCACCGCCTCGCGCTGCTCCTGCGAAAGGGTCAGGGACTGGCGCGCCTCCTCCCGCTCCACGGCCTTTGATATCTTGTCCGGATCGATGCGGCTGACGTGATCGAGCAGCCCCCGCAGCCGCGACGCGATCTCGCGCTCGGTACGGTAGAAATAGGACAGGAACACGGCCTCGGGCACGCCCTTTTCCGGTAGAGGCTCAGTCATCAGCCGCTTGCGCTCGACCAGCGCGTCGACCTGCTCCTCGATAAGCTCCAGATCATGGCAGCCGAGCAGCTTGGCCGCCTCCTCCACCAGGGTCGGACGCGGCAGGAACATGTGCCCGGCCCCGTCGGCGACCTGGCGCAGGCAGTACTCCACCCCGGCCTCCAGGCGCTGGGGCGCATCCTCGGCGAACCCGAGCTTCAGGGCCACTTCGTCGGCGGTACGGAACCCGATGCCGTGGATGTCGTAGGCCAGGTCGTAGGGATTGGCGCGCAGGCGCTGCACGGCGCTGACCCCGTAATGGCGGAAGATGCGGTGGGCGAAGGTCGTGGCCACGCCGTGGGTCTGCAGAAAGAGCATCAGCCCGCGCACCTCGCGTTTTTCCTGCCAGGACGAGACGATGGTCTTCAGCTTGGCCGCGCCGATGCCCTCGACTTCCAGCAGGCGAGTGGGATCGGAATCGAGGATGTCGAGGACTTGGCTGCCAAAACGCGCGACCAGGCGGTCGGCGGTCTTCTCGCCGATGCCCTTGAGCGCCCCGGAACCCAGAAACCGGCGAATGCCGTTCAGGGAGGCGGGCATCAGATGCTCACACGACTCGGCCTTGAACTGGCGGCCGAACTTGGGATGCTCGACCCACTCGCCACCCAGGCGCAGGGACTCGCCGGGAGCCACGTCGCCCAGAAGCCCGACCACGTTTATCTGGCCCGGCTCCGACGGGGAATCCACGCGCGCGATGACATAGCCGTTCTCAGGGTTGTGATAGACGACGGTGACGACTTCGCCCTGTACGGTGTGCATGGCCTACAGGGACTGCCGGTGTTTGAGGGACTGTTTGAGGGTTTCGCGGTCCACGTACTTGATCTCCGAGCCGAGCGGAATTCCCTGGGCCAGGCGAGTCACGGCCACGGCCGGAAAATTGCGCGCCAGGAGGTTGTGCACATACGTGCCCGTGGCTTCAGCCTCCATGGTCGAGCCGAGCGCCAGGATCACCTCGCGCACCTCGCCTTCGCGCAGGATGGATTCGAGCTTGTCGAGCTCCAGCGTCCTGGCGTCGATCCCGTCCAGGGGCGAGAGCAGGCCGCCGAGGATCAGATAGCGGCCCTTGAAGACGCCGGACTCCTCCATGACCATGAGGCTGTCCCACTCCGAGACGAGGCAGAGCTGCTCCGCCGTGCGCTTGGGGTCTGAGCACAGATGGCAGGGATCGGTGTCGGCCAGGCCGCAACAGCGCGAGCAGATGTGCAGGGCGCTGCGCAGGCCCTCGATGTCGCGGCCGAACGAGCGCACGGACTCTTCCGGCCATTTGAGCAGGGTCAAGGCCATGCGCAGGGCGCTTTTCGGCCCCACCCCGGGCAGGGCCGAAAACTGGTCGACGATCTTTTGCAGGGGGGAAGGAAGACGCTCCACCGACAGTCCCTAGAAAAGACCGGGAATTTTCATCCCGCCGGTGATCTGGGCCATCTCCGCCTGCATGACGTCCTTGCCCTTTTTCAAAACTTCGTTGACCGCCGACATGATCAGGTCCTGCAGCATGTCCACATCCTCCAGCACGGCCGGGTCGATGGCCACGGACAGGATCTCTCCGGAACAACTGGCCTTGACCGTGACCATGCCGCCGCCGACACTGGTCTCGACTTCCTTTTTGCCAATCTCTTCCTGGGTGCGCAGCATCTTCTTCTGCATCATCTGCGCCTGTCTGATCAGTTCGTTCATATTTCGCTCTCCTTGGAATTGCCATTTGAAAGGGGACGGACCTCCATGATCCGGGCCTGAAATCTTTCCTGGGCCTCCCGCACCACGGGGTCGGCCTGGGCCATCTCGCGCAGCTCGGTGCGCGACTTGCGCACCGCTTCCACCGGGGTCTCGATGCGCACCGCCACGCCGGGTCCGAAATACGACCGCGCCGCTTCCACAAGCGCGGGCATGCACGCCTTGAGGCGATCGCACAAAAAGGCATGCGGACTGGTCAGCACAAGCTCGGACCCGAGCAGCTCGCCACTGGCCTTGTCCAGGGCGGGCATGGGCTTTGCGCCGCCCTCCCGCCTGGCACAGAAGGCCACAAACCCCGGCCAGTCCCTGCGACCGTCAGGCGGGGCCTGGGCGGCAGGCGCGGCCTGGGCGGCAGGTGCGGCCTGGGCGACGGGAGTGGGCTGGGCGGCGGACACGGCCTGCGGGGAAGACACGGGCAGGTCTGCAGAATCGGGCAGTGCGCCGGAAGTGGGCTGAGCGCCACCCTGGGCACGGGCTTCGCTTCTGAAGTCAGCCTGCGCCTCCCGCAACGTCGCGCCCGGCCCGGAAGGCCGCGCCGGAGCGCCTGCACCCGAAGTTTGGGCCGCCGCCGGGGCCTGCACGGGAGGTTTCGGCGCAGGCCTTGGCGGCACTTTGGGCTGGACAGGTTCCTGCGGCCGGGGCTGCGCCTTCATACCGCCCGCACCGGACGCGCCCTGGGGAGCGGCCGGCCTGGGCGGCGCAGCTCCCGTGCGGGAAGCGGGGGGAGCAGGCGCCGGACGGGGAGGCACCGGCCGGGTCTGGGCCTGGCCAGGCTCGCCACCGGGGCGGACGCCTCCGGCCCCCAGGGCCAGCAGGTCCGGCAGGCAGGCCAGGTTGAGAAGCAGAAGCTCCAGGGCCAGGGCCGGCTCCATGCTGGTCAGCACCTTGCGCTGGCTGTCCATGGTCATCTGCCAGGCCGCGTGCAGGTGCCCGAGGGAAAAGCCGGGCGCGACAGAGGCCCAGATATCCACCTCTTCGGCCGGGAGATCGATGATGCCCCGCGCGGCCTCGCCCATCTGGTGCAGTAAGAAGAGGTTGCGCCAGCATGCGGCCAGCTCGCGCAGAAAAAAGCCAAGATCCACGCCCTGGTCCAGGATCTCCGTCAGGAGCGCGTGCAGGCCCTGCAAGTCGCGGGTGCGCACGCACTCGATCAGCTGCACGAACACCCCTCTCCCGGCCAGGCCCAGCACCTCACGCACATCGGCCAGGGTCAGGGAATCGGAGCCCAGCGCCATGACCTGGCCCAAAAGGGACATGCCGTCACGCACCGAGCCCGCCCCGCGCCGGGCGATGAGGGTCACGGCCGAAGGCTCGGCGGCCATGCCCTCGCGGGACAGAACGCCGTCCAGGTGTCGCACCAGATCGCCCTGGGGCAGCCGTTTGAATACGAAATGCTGGCAGCGGCTGACAATGGTCTGCGGAAATTTCTCCGGCTCCGTGGTGGCCATGATGAAGGTCACGTGTCCGGGCGGCTCCTCGAGGGTCTTCAGCAGCGCGTTGAAGGCCTGCTTGGAGAGCATGTGCGCTTCGTCGATGATGATGACCTTGTAGCGGCACTCCAGCGGCGCGTAGCCCACGTCTTCCTTGAGACGGCGGACATTGTCGACGCCGGTGTTGGAGGCACCGTCGATTTCGACCACGTCAACGGCCACGCCCAGGGTGATCTGGCGGCAGATGGGACACTGATTGCAGGGTTCTGCGGCGGGGCCGTTCTGACAGTTCAGGGCCTTGGCGAAAATGCGGGCCAGCGTGGTCTTGCCCACCCCGCGGGTTCCGCTGAACAGGTAGGCCGGAGCAACCCGCCCGGAGGCCGCGGCCCGCGAAAGGATGCGCTTGACGGCGTCCTGGCCGGCCACTTCTGCAAAACTCTGAGGGCGGTAACGGGCGGTAAGGCTTTCCTGACTCATGGTGCGTGGGGTTGGGTGCGAAGGTTCATAAAACGCCGGGCCCAGAGGGGCCCGGCATGGGTAAACGGGGCCTGTGGCCTAGAGCGTGTAGCGGGCCAGCCACTTGCCGTACTTGGGGTTGTCCCCGCGCAGCAGCTTGAAATAGGCGTCCTGCAGGGCCGTAGTGACCGGGCCGCGGCTGCCCTGGCCGATGGTGCGGCGGTCGATTTCACGGATCGGGGTGACTTCCGCCGCCGTGCCGGTGAAGAAGGCCTCGTCGGCGCAGTACAGTTCGTCACGGGTGAAGCGCTCCTCCACCACGGGATATCCCAGATCCTCGGCCAGGATCATGAGCGTTTCGCGGGTGATGCCGGCCAGGATGGAGCCCAGCGGCGGAGTCTTGACCACCCCGTTGCGGACCATGAAAACATTCTCTCCCGTGGCCTCGGACACATAGCCCTCGGCGTCGAGCATGAGGGCCTCGTGGTAGCCGTCGGCCAGAGCCTCGCGCTTGGCCAGCACGGAGTTGACGTAGTTGCCGCAGGTCTTGGCCTTGGTCATCATGATGTTGACATGGTGCCGGGTGAAGGTCGAGGTCTTGATGCGGATGCCCTTCTCCAGGGCCTCTGCGCCAAGATATGCGCCCCAGGGCCAGGTGGCGATGATGGTCTGGATGGGGTTGTCGCCAGGAAAGACGCCCATGGCTCCGGCCCCGATGAAGCACAGCGGACGGATGTAGCCTTCAGGCTGACGGTTGGCTTTCAAGGTCTCGATGATGGCGTCGAAAATCTGCTGTTCGGTGAAGGGAATGACCATCTCGTTTATCTTGGCCGACAGGAAAAGGCGCTCCACATGCTCCTGCAGCCGGAAAACAGCCGAACTCCCGTCGGAGCAAACGTAACAGCGGATGCCTTCGAACACACCCACGCCATAATGCAGGGTGTGAGTCAGCACATGGACCTGCGCCTCGTCCCAGGGCACGAGCTTGCCGTCAAACCAAATCTTGTCAGCTTTCTGAACCATACATCCTCCTCGATATGGGCGTCATTATTGGTCCCGGCGAACGTACTCCGGGGCGTGGCCGGACACTAGGGCAAGGCCGTGATCCGGTCAAGGGAAGCCGGTTCTACCTGCCCTTTTCGTTGTCGTGGCTGGAGCGGAAAACCATGCGGATGGGAGTCTTGTCCATGCGGAAAACCTTGCGCAGCTGATTTTCCAGATAGCGCACGTAGCTGCCGTGAAAGAGCTTGGCGTCGTTGACGAAAAAAACGAAGGTCGGGGGCCGCGAGTCGGCCTGGGTCATGTAGTAGATCTTGCCCCTGCGGCCGCCCATGACCGGAGGCTGGTGGCGCTCGGTGACCATCTTGACCAGACGGTTGAGCTCGCCCGTGGTCACGCGCTGGCCGCACTGCTCCCAGAGTTTCTCGATGAGCGGGAGCAGCCCGCCAAGCCCGGCCATGGATACGGAAGAGGAATACAGCACCGGCACGTGGGCGCAAAAGGCGAACTGATCGACCAGGTTCTTCTTGGTCTTGGCGAGCTGGTCCTTGGTCAACAGGTCGATCTTGTTGACCACGATGACAAAGGGGATCTTCTCCGTGTCGAGAAAGGACAAAAGGCGCTTGTCCTGCCCGACCACGCCGTCCATGACGTCGAGCACCAGCACCACCACGTCGGCCTGCTTGGCGGCCTGCATGGAGTGCACGACACTGAAGTACTCCAGGGAATCGGTCACCTTGGACTTGCGGCGCACCCCGGCCGTATCCACGAAGGTGTACGTCTTGCCGCCGCGCTGCACGGTCACGTCCACGCAGTCGCGGGTGGTCCCGGCCTCGGCGCTGACCATGAGCCGCTTCTTGCCCAGCAGCGCGTTGATGGTCGAGGACTTGCCGGCATTGGGCCGCCCCAGAAGCGCGACCTTGAGCCCGCCCTGGGCCTGCGCGGTTTCCGTACCCTCATCATCGGGCAGCGCGGTCTCGATCATATCGCGCAGATCGCCCATCCCGAAGCCGTGGGCTGCGGACACGCAGTGCAGCGGGAAAGCCAGGGCATAGAACTCCGCGGCCAGGGTCTCCTCCTGCTCGGGGCCGTCGACCTTGTTGACGATGACGCGCACTTCCTTGCCGCTCTGGCGCAGATACTGCCCGACCTGCTCATCCTGGGGGTGCAGCCCGGTGCGGCCGTCGACAATGAACAGGATGAGATCCGCCCCGGCCATGGCCTCCCTGGCCTGCTCGAAGATGCTGATCTCGATCTCGTCGCTGGAGTCCGGGACAAGCCCGCCCGTGTCGATGAGCATGTACGGACGCGTCTCGCCGCGCACCTCGCTGAAGATGCTGTCACGGGTCACTCCGGCCATGTCGTGGGTGATGGAGACCCGTCTCTTGATGAGGCGGTTGAACAGGGTGGATTTGCCCACGTTGGGCCGCCCGATGAGGGCCACCATGGGAAGATGCTGGTTCATTATTGTGGGTCCTGGCCGATGATCTCGGCGATACTCGATGTGTAGGGCGGGGAAAGCACCCCGCGTTCGGTGATGATGCCCGTGATCAGGGAGTTATCCGTGATGTCGAAGGCGTAATTGAAAACCGGGACCCCGTCGGGGGTGATCTGCGTCAGCCCCACGTGGGTCACTTCCAGCGGAGTGCGATCCTCGATGGGGACGAGGCTGCCGTCCGGGGTGGCCAGATCGAAGGTGGAACTGGGCGCGGCCACATAAAAAGGGATGCCGTAATGCCGAGCCAGAATGGCCACGCCGGAGGTGCCGATCTTGTTGGCCACGTCGCCGTTGGCCACGATGCGGTCGGCACCGACCACGACCTTTTGCACCAACCCCCGCTGCATGAGCAGCGAACAGGCATTGTCGCAGGCCACGGTCACGGGGATGTCATCCTTGTGCAGCTCGTACGCGGTCAGCCTGGCGCCCTGCAGAAAGGGCCGGGTCTCGTTGGCGATGACGGATATCCTCTTGCCCATGTCCACCGCGCCCCGGATCACGCCCAGGGCCGTGCCGTAGCCTGCCGTGGCCAGGGCTCCGGCGTTGCAATGGGTCATGACCGTGTCGCCGTTTTCGAGCAGCGCCCCGCCAAAACGGCCCATGGCCTTGTTCATGGCGATATCCTCGGCATGGATCTTTTCAGCCAGGGCCAGCCAAACCTTGGCCAGCTCCGATGGATCCTGGGTTGCCGCCCCGGCCTCACGCATGACCCGCACGGCCCAGGCCAGGTTGACCGCCGTGGGCCGGGCCTGGACGAGCAGGGTCAATAGCCGCTCCAGCTCGTTGCGCCAATACGCACCCGCCGCCATGGCCTGCTTCAACGCGATACGGCAGCCGTAGGCGGCGCTGACGCCGATGGCAGGCGCGCCGCGCACGACCATGGTCTGCAGGGCGTAGATGACGTCTTCAACGGTGCGGCAGGCAAAGGTTTCCTCAATCAGCGGCAGCTTGCGCTGGTCAAGAAGGAGCAGGGCGCAGGCCTCGGCGTCAAAGCGGATGTGGTCTTCCATGGAGTTCCTCTAAAAAAAGAATGGGACGTATGGGTCGTATGGGACATATAGGTTGAAGAGATTTTCATAGGTCCCATACGTCCTATAGGTCCCAGAAATCCTGTTCTGCCCATTTTTCTTCCCCAACAAAAAACCGGACCACCAAGCAGCCCGGTTTTCACAGACAGGCTTGGCGCCCTGTCTTTTCAGGAGCGCTCGGTCACTTCCACCAGGTGAAAGCCGAACTGGGTCTTGACCGGTCCGTGCACGACGCCGACGGCTTCGTTGAAGCAAACCTGGTCGAATTCAGGAACCATCTGGCCGGGGCCGAACGAGCCCAGGTCTCCACCGCGCTTGCCGGACGGGCACTGTGAATAGTTGCGGGCGAGCTCGGCGAAATCTCCACCCTCTTCGGTGATCTTCGTTTTCAGAGCCTGGCAAACCTCTTCGGTTGCCACCAGAATGTGACGGGCACGTGCTTTGGCCATGGGATTCTCCTTCGTTTTTTTCGTGGCCCTACCCGGATGCCCGTCACTTGGCAAGACAACCGGTTCAGGCATAGGCGAGCATGCGCCGCTTCACGGCGTCCATGTCCACGGCCTTGCGGTACAGGGCGCCGTCGGCACACTGCGGAAGCTGGGCGTCCTTGGAGGGGCGCTCCTCGCGGAACAGCACGCCGATGGGGATTTCTTCTCCGAAAGTCTGGGCCACGGTCATGGCGGCGGCCCAGTCTTGCGGATCGTGGCTCACTTCCTTGCACCGGGCCTTGTACCAGGCAAAGGTGTTGAGCTTGTTGAAGGAGATGCAGGGCGAGTGCATGTCGACCAGGGCGAAGCCCGGATGCCGCATGGCCTCGACAATGGTCTTCACGGCATGCTCGTGAAACCCCGAGAAGGTCCTGGCCACGAAGCCGGCGCGCATGGCCACGGCCACGGCCACGGGATTGAACGGCTGGTCGACGACCCCGAGGGGATTGTTCTTGGTCACGTGCCCGGTCATCGTCGTAGGGCTCGACTGCCCCTTGGTCAGGCCGTAGATCTGATTGTCATGCACGATGAGGGTGATGTTCACGTTGCGCCGGATGGCGGCCAGAAAGTGGTTGCCGCCCTCGCCGTAGGTGCAGCCGTCACCCGACTCCACCAGCACGGTCATCTCCGGGTTGGCCAGCTTGATGGCCTGGGCCGGAGACAGGGCGCGGCCGTGCAGCCCGTTGAAGCCGTTGCATTTGAGATAATGCACGATCTTGGCCGCCTGGCCGATGCCGGAGACCATGATGAACTGGTGCGGCTGAATGTCCTGGCTGGCCAGGGCTTCCTTGACGGCCACGAGCACGTCGTGGTTACCGCAGCCGGGACACCAGCTGGTCTTGAATTCGCCGTAGGTCTTGGGGTCGATCATAAAGCCTCCAGGATGGGCTGCAGCCGCTCCATGACGAACCCGGCCGTAAGGGCCCGGCCGTCATAGCGCAGAACGGTGTCTTGAATGTGAAAACCTGTGGTCTTGCGCAAAAGGCCCGCGAACTGGGCGGTGCTGTTGCCTTCCACTGTCACGACCGTCCCTGCCGCTTCAAGACGCGGCATGAAGGCCTCCGGGACCAGGGGCCAGACCTGAGTGAAGCACAGACAGGCGGCCTTGACCCCGTTTTCGCGCAGGCCTGCGGTCACTTCGCGCAAGACCTCGCAGGTGGATCCCCAGCCGACCAGCAGCAAGTCCGGCTCTTCGTCGCCCGAAAACTCCGGCGGCAGGACTTCTGACAGGATCACCTCCATCTTGGCTTGGCGCTTGTCCTGCATGCGCACGCGGATGCCTCCGTCCTCGATGATGTGCCCAATCTCGTCGTGCTCATGGGAATCGGCCAGGACCAGGCTCTTTCCGTGTCCGGGAATACGCCGGGGGGAGATGGGATTATCCCAGTTGTAGCGACGGTATTTTTCCGGATCGGAGTCGCCGAGGTCAGGCTCCGTAATGGGCGCAAGCGCCTCCAGATCAAAGGGCGCGACAGACCGCGCGGCGCTGGCTAGATACTGGTCCGAGAGCAGGAACACCGGGCCCTGGCTCTTTTCGGCCAGATCGAAAGCCTTGTGGGTCAGATAAAAGCAATCCTCCAGCGTGGACGGGGCCAGGATGGCGCGAGGAAATTCACCGTGACCGGCATAAAGCACCAGGTCCAGGTCGGCCTGCTCCGTGCGCGTGGCCAGGCCCGTGGCCGGACCGGGGCGCTGGACCACGGCAAAGACAACGGGCGTCTCCGAGACTCCGGCCAGGCTGACCGCCTCGGTCATGAGGGCGAACCCGCCGCCCGAGGTGGGCACGATGCTCCGCGCTCCGGCGTAAGCCGCGCCCAGCGCCATGTTCGCGGCTGCGATCTCGTCTTCGGCCTGCTCCACCACGACGCCCATTTCAACAGCGGCATGCACCAGGCCTTCAGCGATGGAAGTCGCGGGGGACATGGGATAATAGCCGCAAAAACGAACGCCTGCGGCAAGCGCGCCAAGAACGATGGCCTGGTTGCCGTCCATGCTGAGCATCTTGATCGAGGCATCGGCTTTGGGCAGAGGCAGGCTCGGCGCGTTTTCGGTGGCCCATTTCATGGAAGAAGCCAGCACGTCCAGGTTGCTGGAGACGATCTTGTCCCCCTTGGCGCTGAACTCTTCCTTCAGCTGCTCTTCGAACAGGGACGCCTCAAGGCCGAGCATGGCCCCGATCACGCCGAGCAGGGCAACATTGCGGAACACGGGACGCGACGCGAGCTCCGCAAAGGGGATGGCCACCACGCCGGGACCGGCAGGCAGTTCCCAAGCCGCGTCGACCAGGATGATGCCCGGATCCTTAAGCTTGTCCTTGTGCAGATCCACGCTTTCCTGGCTCATGGCCGCCAGCAGGTGAAAGGTGTCCGGCGGTCCCTGTACGGGGCGCGAACCGATGCGCAGGCGAAAATTGTTGTGACCGCCCCGCACGCGGGACATGACATGATGGGCCCCGAGCAGATGCCTGCCTGAGCGGACCACGGCCTTCACGAGCAGTCCGGACACGGTATCCAGGCCCTGACCGGCCTCCCCTCCCATAATCAAATGCAGTTCTTCGTGCACGAATATCTCCTTGGTTTCCCATGAGCGCGGCGATTCCGCGACATGAATTTCTACCATCCTCCTGCTGGCATATTTTGCGAGAGGATACAACCACCGACGGATCATCGTAATAAAAAACCGGTGTTCCCGTATCCCGGCAACGCACCGTCCCACTGGACGGGACTGGCGTAAATCCTTAAGGCAATCGCGTCTGAAGGATCATCCCCCAGGAAGGAAATTTTCATGTCCCTACCAACCTGCGTCATCGGCATCGACACCGGCGGCACCTATACGGATGCGATAGTTCTCGACCGCCCGTCCGGACGGGTTCTGGCCGGCGTAAAGACCCCGACCACCTCCCACGACCCGGCCCTGGCCATCGGACGAGCCCTGGAGAAGGTACTCCTGGCCTCTGGCGTGGATCCGCAAAAAGTCGAGCTCGTGACAGTGTCCACGACCCTGGCCACCAATGCCCTGGTGGAAGACAAGGGGGCGGAGGTCGGCCTTTTTGTCATCGGTCACGACAGGCGCCTGCACATCCCGGCGACGGACATGCGCTTCATCCCCGGCGGGCACAAGGCACGGGGAGTTGAATCCGAACCGCTGGGCATGGATTTTCTGATCCAGGGCATCGCCGCCATGAAAGGCCGCGTGGAAGCCTACGCCGTCTGCGCCATGCTCGCCTTCGAGGACCCGACACACGAGCTGGTCGCGGCCAAGGCCATCGAGCTCATGGATCCAAGGCCCGTGTTCTGCTCCCACCAGGCCAGCACCCGCCCGGGCATGGAGGAACGTGCGGCCACGGCCGTGCTCAACGCCCGCCTGCTGCCCGTCATGCAGGACTTCCTGCGCGGCATCGCCCGGTCCATGGAGCGCCTTGGACTGTCCTGCCCGGTGCGCATCGTGCGCGGAGACTGCCAGAGCATGGATCTGCCCGAGGCCGTGCGCAATTCCTCGGCCACGGTGGCCAGCGGCCCGGCGGCCACAGCCCTGTTCGGCGCACACGCCGCGGCGGGCGAGACGGCGCTCATCGTGGACGTGGGCGGCACCACCACGGACATCACCCTCGTCAAGGAGGGCCTCCCCGTGGTCCGCGAGGAGGGCATGACCATCGGCTCCTGGCGCACGCACGTGCGCGCCGTGGAGATGTACACCGTGGGCCTTGGCGGCGACAGCCTGACCCGTGTCGAGAATGGCCGTCTTTGCCTCGGTCCGGCCCGGGTCGTGCCGCTGTCCCAGATTCACCTGCATCTTGACGGAGCGGCCCTCGAAGCCATGACCCGGCCCGAGGCCTGGCTCGGCGCGGACCTTTGCGCCCAGTGCGTGCAGCTTGCTGCGGACACCGATCCCAAGGACGACCCCATCCTGCGCTGGCTCGCCCAGCATGGCCCGGCCACGCCCGTGCGCCTGCGGCAGGAACTGGCCCTGGCCGAATCGAGCCTGGAGAGATCCATCGCCAGACTGCAGGCCGCAAGGCGGGTCATCACCTGCGGATTCACGCCCACGGACGCCCTGCATGTGCTTGGACGCCTGGACCTTGGCGACGCCAGACCCGCCATGGCGGGGGCAGGAGTACTGGCCGCGCTCCTGGATCTCGCACCGGAAGCGTTCTGCGAACAGGTGCTTGAAAAAGCCCACGCGACCATCGCCACCACCATCCTTTGCGCTCTCGGCAACCGTGAAGTCGGTCCGGCCCTGGCCCGTCTCATTCAGGAACCCGCGCAAAACGCGCTCCTCGACATCACGATCAAGGTCCGCCCGCGGATCATCGGCATCGGCGCGGCCGCCCCGTTCCTCTTGCCCGCAGTGGCTGCACGCCTTGGCACCGAAGCGATTTTTCCAGAACATTACGAGGTCGGCAACGCTCTGGGCGCGGCCCTCATGGACACCATCAGCACCAAGGAGTGAACATGCATTTCAGGGAACAATCATTTGCGGCGGCCATGGAAATCTGCAGCGAAAGCGAACTGGCCGAAGTTGTCCACGCCTGGATTCCAGGCGGTGCGGGACATGTGGTCCACGCCTGGGCCGAAGTCGAGGACGCGGTCTATGACCTGACGGAGAGCGAACTCCCCATACCCAAAGCCGAATACTACACCCGCATGGGCGTGCGCGAAGACCTGACCCGCCGCTACGGCCGCGTGGAGTATTTCACCCTGATGGCCGAGACCGGCAGCATGGGGCCTTTTGACACGAAATTCTTCTTCGCCAACCAGACCGCGTTTCTGCCCCAGGCATGACCTCCATGCCCTTTGCCGGGGAAATCGCCGCCCTTTCGGCGGCCTTCATCTGGGCCGTGGCCACCATCATCTACGCCCGCACCGGCAACCGGGCTCCGGCCCTGTTTTTGAACCTGGTCAAAGGCACCATCGCCGTGGCCATGCTTGGCGTGACCATCCTGGTTCTTGGCGACGCGGCCCCGGAGCTGACGACCTCCCAGTGGCTGTGGCTGGCGGGCAGCGGGGTTGTCGGCATCAGTATCGGCGACAGCGCCTATTTCTCGGCCATAAAGCGTGTCGGCCCCAGTCAGACCCTTTTGATCGAATCCCTGGCTCCGCCGCTGACCGGCGTCCTGGCTCTTTTTTTCCTGCACGAGGCCATAGGGTTTTGGGCCTGGACCGGCATCTTCCTGACCATGAGCGGCATCCTCTGGGTGGTCACGGAGCACCATCCGCAACAGAAAAGCATCAACCTTCCGGGCCTGGGCTTCGCCACGCTGGCCGCCCTGTGCCAGGCCACAGGCATGGTCATGTCCCGTCAGGTCATGGTCACCACCGACATAACCCCCCTCTGGGCCGCCATCATCCGCCTGGCTGCGGCCAGCCTGGTGCTGTGGACCCTGCTGCCACTGCTCAAACCTGAAATCGTCCTGCGCCGTGAATGCTGGCGGGCCATCGGCGCGGCGCGGAACGGGTGGGCATTCTTCACCCTGGCTGTCTTTTTGGGCACGTTTCTTGGCATCTGGCTGCAACAGGCCGCCCTCAAGCTGACGGACGCGGCCATCGCCCAGACCCTCATCTCGGTCAGCCCGCTTTTTGCCCTGGGGCTGGCGGTCCTGGCGGGACACAAGGTCTCCCGGCGCAGCCTCGTCGGCGCCCTTGTCACCCTGGCCGGAGTGGCCCTCTTTTTCCGCTGATGCTGCGACCGGGCAGGGGCTGCAGGAACCAAGGCTTGCCTTTTGGCTTGGTCCTGATAATTCTGGCCAATCCCAACCCTCTCACCTGCCAGGGAGCACCATGACACCATCCTGCCCAAATCCGACCCAGGCCGCGCCGATCAATCTGGTGATTTTCGGTGCCACCGGGGATCTGGCCATGCGCAAGATCTTTCCGGCCCTGGCCTCCCTGTGCAAAAACGGCCTGCTCAGTCATGACTCTCGCATCCTCGCCGTAGGCCGAAAAGATCTGGACACGGCGCGATACGCGAACCTGCTTGGCGAAAAACTGGGCGGCACCATCCCCGAGTCCTGCATGACCGACCTGGTCCCGCGCGTGCGCTACCTGCGACTGGACCCCGACGCACCGGAGTCCGGCTACACGCTGAGCCTGGCTCTTGGCGAACTCGACGAAGAAGCGCCCAAGAATCGCCTTTTCTATCTTGCCGTGCCCCCGGCCGCCTACATTCCCCTGGCCACCATGCTCGGAGAGGCGGGCCTTGGCCGTGAAAGCGAGGACACGAGCGTACGCATCGTCGTGGAGAAACCCTTCGGCCGCGACCTGCCCACGGCCAGGGAGCTGGACACGGTGCTGCACAACTATTTCAGCGAGCGCCAGATCTTCCGCATCGACCACTACATGGCCAAGGAGACGGTGCAGAACGTGCTGCTGCTGCGCTTTGCCAACGCCCTTTTCGAGCCGATCTGGAACCGCCGCTACATCGACCACATCCGCATCACCGCAGCGGAAGACCTCGGGATAGGCCACCGCGCCGGTTTCTATGATCAGGCGGGTGTGCTCAGGGACATGTTCCAGAATCACATGATGATGCTCCTTTCGCTGTGCGCCATGGAACCGCCGTCCATGTTCGAGGCCGAACTGGTCCGCGACGAGCGCTCCAAGGTCTTCCGGGCCTTGCGCCCGCTTGACCTTGAGCGGCTGGACGAGCAGCTGATCCTCGGCCAGTACGGGCCGGGCATGTCAGGGGGCAAGGCCGTGCCCGGATATCTGCAGGAGCCGGGGGTAGAGCCGGACTCGACCACGCCGACCTTTGCCTGGCTCAAGGTCTATCTTGACAACTGGCGCTGGCAGGGAGTCCCCTTCCACCTCTGCTCGGGCAAGCGCCTGGAAGCCAAGCACACCGAGATCACGGTGCAGTTCAAAAGCGTGCCGGTCTCCATGTTCCGCAAGACCCAGGGCGACATCGTCCCTCCCAATCGGCTGGTCATCGGCATTCACCCGCACGAGGTGGTCCGCCTGGAGGTCCAGACCAAGGGGCAGGGCTCCTCGCTCTGCCTGCAGGGGCAATCCATGGAGTTCTCCTACGGTGCAGGCACGGACCTTGGTCGCTTGGACGATTATGCCAAGGTCCTGCTGGACTGCATCACCGGCGACCAGACCCTTTTCTGGCGGCAGGACGCCGTGGAGCTGTGCTGGGGCTTTCTGACCCCCATCCTCGACCGCTGCGACTGTCCGGACAGCGAGCTTCCCCTGCACACCTACGTCGCGGGCGGCCCCGGTCCCAAGGCCGCGCAAAGGGCAGGATCATGAATGCACCAAGCCGGGAACGGGACTTTGCCCCTGCCGCTCAGTCATAAATAACCATTCACCACTCCACGGGAGGACCCATGGCCGGTTTTGAAGGCACCAAATGGGCTGATTTTCAATCGCGCTATCTGCTCCAGAACAAATCCCTGACCATGGTTCCCATGGCGGACAAGGTTCCCGCGGTATCCCGCTCCATCCATTACGGGCTCTGCCTGGCCTTCGAGGGCATCCGCTACTTCGTCGGCCCGGCCGAAGACGGCGGCCTGCACGTCCAGTTCCTGAATCTGCACAAGAACCTGCAGCGCTTTCGCCGCTCCATCTCTTTCAACCTGGGCGCGGCCCAGCAGGCCCTGGTGCCCTCGGAAGAGGAGCTGGAGGCCATGATCCTGCACTATCTGCGCAGCCCGGAACTGACCGAATTCATCCAGTACATGGGCGAATCCGGCGGCCAGGGCTACCTGCGGCCCTTCACCGTGGACGAATCCCAGTCCATCGGCGTGACCTTTCCCGAGAGTCCGTCCATCCGCATGGTCACCTGCACCTACGACCGCTACATGGGCGAGCCCTTCAGCGGCGTAGCCGTGCCGCACCTGGTTCGCGCCGTTGGGGCCAACGGCACGGGCAACCTGAAGCTTGGAGTCAACTACCTGCTGAGCGTCAAGGCCGTGGACGAGGCCCGAAGCATCCTGCCCGAAGCCAGCTCGGCCCTGTTCCTGGATGACCGCCTGGACCTGCCCCTGCGCGACCGCCGCGTCACGGAGTGGGATTCTTCCTGCTGCCTCATCGCCCTGACGGATGGCACGGTGGTGAAAATCCCCGAAAGTCCGCTCATTTTGCCCTCGGTGACCATCCAAGGTATCTGCGCCATTCTGCGCGAAGCGGGGGTGAACGTGGAGGAACGGGACATTACCTACGGCGAGCTCATCGCCCGGGCCGAAGCCGGGGAAATCGCGGCCATCGCCTCCATCGGCACGGCAGGCATCCTCAACCGCGCCCAGCGCCTGGTCATGGTCGACGAGAACAACGCCCCATGTGCAGAAATGCGTGCCCAGACCGAGCACCCCTTATACCAGGCCCTGGGCCGCGCCCGGCAGACCTACTGGGAGATCTACCAGGACAAGGCCCCTGTTCCGCAAGGCATGGTCCTGCAAAGCTACCTGATTTGACGGAATCCAGGGCCACCTGTTGACAACGCGCCCCGGACCCCATATCAGGCATCGCACGCAAGGGGATGTAGCTCAGCTGGGAGAGCGCTGCGTTCGCAATGCAGAGGCCAGGAGTTCGATCCTCCTCATCTCCACCAAAAGAAAACAAGGGGTTAGATGTAAAAATCTAACCCCTCTTTCTTTTCCGAAACCCCCCTTCCCCGTCCCTTCCCAGCACCAAGCCTCCATCGTTTCCCAATTTTAAGACGGCAAGACCAGACGTGGATACACCAGGCCCTGAAGAAAGCGCTGCGACCGCTGCAGAAAAAGACTATACGTCATTCTGATATGAGCAGAGATTTTTTTTCTTATCCGGAATGAACGCAGCGGGTTTTTCGCGGATCGAACCGATGTCACTGTCTCCGCATGTATATCTCATCACCAAAAGGTAGCCGATACTCATCGCAAGAACGACAGCGGCAATGGCAAACACATACTCCGCATCAATATTGTCAAAATCAAGGATGATCACCTTTCGCGCTATGGCCATTAAAGCCGTTGCCATGACAATTTTGACATGGATAACATCATCGCGAAGATAAATGTTGATATTGATGAAAATTTCAATTGCAATGAGAACAGCCATGAACGCGCCGAACGTTGCAAGGATGTCGTTGATGGTGAGCAGAAAAAAAGGAGGGGTTATTAATTTTTGATAGATCACCCAGCCTACATCGACAACACCCCACAAGATCACGGCGGTCATAAGGATTGCCAGCATTCTGACAGCGCCCTTGATGACCCATTTGAGCCTCAGCATAAGAGGATCTTTTATGTCGCTAAATTCACTCATAAATTCCCTGTAATTATTTTTCTCGAAAGATTCATAGATTGTTTTTCGTCGACATTCAACCGTGTTCCTGAAATCGATTCACTGCATTCAGAGATTTTCCGGCGTCCTCTGGGATAGGGTTTTCTTGGACACCAAATTGGGAATGCCGGCCGTCATGAGCGGGCTGCTCACGAGCAAGGCTTCCGCTTCTCATGACCTCCTGCCGTAAAATTCCCGCACCGTCGTAAAGTTCCGCATGACCGCATCCCATACACGCAAGGCGTATTCCTTGCCGTCGGGGTGACAGGTGAGTTCAATGTCCATTCTCGGCTTGTCATGATCCTTACCCACTCCTTCAAAAGTCCACCGCGCGGTCATTTCTGAACGGACATCGCCCCCCTTGGTTTCACGCATGATAAAAATCTCTTCGAGCCCGTCCATCCCTGCCAACATTCGACGCTGGGATCGAAGGAACTGGATATCGATACCGACACTCCGCGCCACTCCTATCGCAGCCATAAAACTCTTCGGAGGTGTTGTCGTTCTGTTATAAAGGTGGGTATTCAATTCAAGAGATATTTCCGGTACCGTGGCATTGCCGGGATGGTATGCACTAACGTTGATTTGTTCATACCACGTTTTCATCCCTTCAAACCGTCCCGTCACGCAAAAGAAACTATCAGGGCTGACGTTTCGGCCACCGGAACGATAGTGTTTGAGAAGATTCAGGATGTTTCCCTCCATATTCAAGCATTCCTGGCCGACTTGATATAAGCGCTCTTCTTTGAGTCGAAAAATAACATCCGCCATGGCCACATGCACGTCGATGTAGTGACCAGCCATGCTGTCTGCGTAGCAGAGAAGCATTGCCGGGTGTCCGCAAAGAGCACTTATATCTTCCTCGGCAAGACCACCTTGTATGACAGGGCCAAATGGTTCTGAGTACTCATATTTACTTCTCGCCTCATCGCGTACAGACTTCCAAAGAGATTTAAAATACTCCGATCTATCAACGTTTTTTTTCCAAACTATCTCATCAATGCTAATAGCATTAATTTTAAATAGCGACCCTGATATTTGCAGTCCGCTAGGCACAGGAAGCATGAACCGCCCCAAGGCGTACATTGTCACACCAAGTGACGGCATCTTTGGGTCTGGATTGGCCGTGTCAAGGATCATGGGATAGCGTGCTCCTATAAAAAAGATGATGAGAAAGAGATACAAGAGGGCTCTGCATGGCGTGGTCATTCAAAATCGCCCTTTAACCAGCCGAGACATAAATTGAAAACGGATTGCTTCACGGCGCGTATCGCCACCTCGTCGTTGTAAAACTGATCGTGACTCTCCTGATTTGCCAACCCTGTGACATACTTAATTTCACCGCTTGGAGTTTGCCAGGTAGGGAGCACTTGGATGCAGGGAGTCCAAGCATCGAGATCAGGATTCATGGCCGTTGCTGATGATACGGGCACGGTGCCATCTCCGAGGTGACACATCGCGTTATCCGTAATGCCGGGCACTGTTTCGCCCGATGCAGTCATCCAAACCTGAAAAAGGCGCATCCCCCCAGTGGTTAAGGGTTCTCTGAGATCTTCCAGACGGGTCTCGGGTGGCACGATTTCACCCAATTCGCCGTTCGCATGGCGCCAGCGGACCTCGCTGAACTTACCAAATCCTTGAGGTTTGGCTTCTTCGATTTCGCCAAGAAAGGAGCGGTTATGCAGGGAGGTCTGGGACGCGTAGTGGGACAGATGCGTGTTATAATGCCGTTGCTTGGGAATTGCTGCCGACACGGCAGGTGTAATGTCCCTGGCTCTCCAGCAAATTTCTGTAATGGTCGTGTGCCCACCGCTGCTGAAGAGCTGCACGGTTCGGGGATGAGAATAATGGGCGATCGTTGCATGAAGATATCTGGCCCTGGAAAGATACATCTTCATTAGCCCGGTCACGCTCAAATCCTTATCCGGAAGTTCAGTATCGGCATCAGGCTCATGCAGCTTGCTAGCAACAACTTGCGGACTCTCCGAAACTGGCTGGAACCATTCCCCATGAATCAAGCCCCAGTATTCCCGATGATGGCTTCTGAGATAGATTTCCTCATATGGATCTCCTTGAGGATACGACTGGAATTCATACTCGTTATCCAGATTCTGGATGTGCAGCCACGCCTGTTCGCCGCGATTCGTGCGATAAAACTGATTCGGAAGTAACTGCAGAATCCCCGGCGCATGAGGCGCGATGGCTGTCATATGCTCTCCGCTCGCACCCATGACCCTGCTGGCGATTTTTCCTATGAAATTCTCTGCCCCGGTGCCTGCAATATGGCGGTGATAGGCATCCGGTGCGCCGTGGACTGGCTGAGCGCCGTGAATGACTCCAAGGACTTTGTGGGCCAAGACGTCCCCTCCTTTACCGGCCAGCGCAGAACGCGTCACCAGACCTCCCATGGAATGGGTGACAATTATGACCTTATCAGCCTTGACTTGTTGAAGGATGAATCGCTGTAGCAGAAAGCCGGACAATTCGTTGGAATCGACCCAATCATACCCGAAGGCGTAGACCGGCAGGTCCAGCAACGTCTTGAGCGGGGTGTCCCAGTCGTGCAGGCTGCTGATGAGTTCACCGTAACAACTCCACGCGACTCCGGGCCAGCCTTGCTCATCGGCTTTATTATTGTGTTTATGATCTGCGTTGGCTGTTGTGATGACTTTGCGTTGTTGGTCAAAAAAAAGCTCATATCTCTTTTCTGGGGTTGCGGTGAAGAATGTTTTGACCATCATGACCAAATCGTCCGGATCCCATAGTTTTGGTTCCTTTCGCTTTGAAATCTTGGATTTCTGCTCCACCTCCAACCGCGACCCCATAACCCCCGGCACAAACACGATGGCCACGGTCTGGCGCTTGACCCGGAAGACGTGGGTGCGGTTCACCTCACAGTTGGAGGCGACGCGGGGGTTGAGCATCTCCTGCGGGGTCTTTTCGTGGATCTTGGGGTTGATATACTCGTCCTTGGCATACTTCGCGATGACTTGATTCTTCATGGCAGCACCTTCCCGTAGGCGAGTTCCTCAAGCAGGTTCACATGGGCCTGAATGTCCTGACATGCATGATATTCGATGAGCACGTCGTTCATCGCCCTTCCCTGCGTATCGAGCCACACGACATGGCGGACAAGGGACAGCGGGAGAGCGTCCGCCGCGGTTCCGGAAGCCGGCATGAACGAAAACCGGTCCATACCCGCGGTGGCAACGGTCGGAACCGTTCCTACGCGGGACGGCCCCTCCCCCTCTGATTCCAGCACGAAGGCGATCCAGTATGTTTTGGGGCAAGCCAGGCAGGGCAATTCAGCCATGATGAGCTCCTTGGTTGCAGATTGTGCGCATGGCGCTCATGGCCGCGTCCTCGTTCATGACTTGGGGCGTGAAGGCCCTGATGGCAGGCTGTCCTTCACGATTGGGAAAGGTGCCCCCGCAAAGCAGGCAACAGCGGACGAAGAGGTCCAGCGCCTGCTCGCTGCAAAGCCCCAAGGCGAGCCCGCGCTCCACATGGCGAACGGCGAACTCGAGGAGCGACTCGTCACCTGGCAGTTGGAGCGATGGCGTGAGCGGATCCGACCCGTACATCGAGAAGACGATGTTGCGAGCAATGACTTGGGCGCGTCCGTCACGAAAGACCTCGGCATGACGCGCACCGAACATGTACCACGGGCAGGGATGCACGATTCGGGGAGCGTTCATTGCGTCGGACTCGTGGTCGATGCGCATCCAGGCTCCGCCGCTCATGCGTGTCAGGGCGAGCCGCGCAGGACCCATCAGTGAGGGGATTTCTTCGGGCATTGCCTTGCATATGCGGCTTACGATGCGTCCGTCCCAGATACGGAAAATGACGTCTTCCCCTTCGGTCTTGACCAGCAGCAGGCTGCGCAGATGGGCCAGAATTTCTCCTGCTTGGACGTCCGAGGCCAAGACCATGCCCCAGCCCGGCGGATTGTGGCGTTCGAGCCAGGCAACCATTGGAGAGTCCGGCATCACGGCAGCGATCCGGGGCGAGAGTTCGTGCATGTGTTCCAGAGGAGAATTGAAGAAGAGGAGCGTTTTTTCCGCATCGGGTTCCGTGGCATAGAGTTTTGCAAGGGCCTGCGGGTGACAGCCCGGGTCAAGCACAAGCCACATGTTCCAGTTTTTGCTTCGACATTCCTCAAGGACGACTCCAGGGCCAGGAACTTCCCGCACTGCGTCGTTCACCGGCGATTCATGCATGTTCGGACTCCTGTTCAAGTGTACAATTTCTGATGATTGGCTGTTCCAGTTGCCGGGTCTCATCAAAGTTCACTTTCTGGCAGAAGGGCATCGTGCCCTCTTCAACCAATTCGCTGCCCACAGGCAGCAGCGGCCTCGCCCCCGATCCCGAACCAGGGCTGCCTCCGGAGTTGAGCTTGATCTTGGCCCCGTTGATGGTCACCCCTGAGGGGTCGATCTTGATGAAGCTGCCGCCGGCCTTGATGGTCAGCTCCGTGCCGGCTTCGAGGACCGTCTTGATGTCGGATTTGAGGTGCGTCTCGGCCCCGGTCCGGACCAGCCATTTTTCGGTGATCTTGCGGTGGCTGTTGCCTTTGACCGTCATGTGGTCGTCCGACAGCAGTTCGACCTTGCGGTCCTTGTGCACGGTCTGGTGATCCTCGCCTTTGACTGTAGAATAGGAGAAATTGTCGATGGTGCGGTGCTGGTCGCGCAGGATGTGCTCCTTCCAGTCGTTCTTGACGTAGACGTTCACGTCCTTTTCCGCGTGGGCGTAGATCTCCTCCTGGCCCTTCTTGTCCTCGATGCGCAGTTCATTGAATCCGCGCTTTTCGCCTTCCGCCCCCGGCGTGGACATGGACTTGAAGACCGTGCGCGTCTTGTTTGCGGGCAGGGGGTACGGGACCGGGTTAAAAGAGTTGAAGACCCGGCCCGTGATGACGGGCCGGTCCGGGTTGCCGTCCAGGAAGGTGACCAGCACTTCCTGGCCGATGCGGGGGATGGCCATGGTCCCGAACTGTCCTCCGGCCCAGCCCTGGGAGGCGCGAATCCAGCAGGTGGTATTCTCGTCGCGCCTCCCTTCCCGGTCCCAATGGAACTGCACCTTCACGCGGCCGAACTGGTCCGGGAAAATTTCCTCGCCGTCCGGACCGGTTACGATGGCCGACTGCACTCCGTAGATGGGGGTTCTGGGATGATCCAAGGCGGGGATGAACCGGGTCGTGTTCCGGATGGCCCGCACGCTTGCAGCGTACATCATGCCGCGGTCCGGGGCCTCGTCCTCCAGGACCTGGGGCTGCTCGCCCCGGTGCTCCACACGGACCACCCACCATTTTGCATTGTATTCCGACCGGCGATGCTCGAAGAGTTCGAATACGTACCCCGGCATCATCCGGGAGACATCGGTCGTAACATCGACCCAGGCGCTCATGCTGAAATTACGCAGGAGTTCAAGATCGACATACCGCTTTCCGTCCTTTCGCAGCTGGTAAAGATGCGGGTAACGGTACTGCTCCAAATTCATGCCCACAGGAACGGGCGCCTTGACGGGATCGGTCTCGGACAGATTGACCTGCAGGTCCAGGCGGGTCTTCTCGAAATTCCACTCCCTGAA
>SWCG01002806.1_pt2 | contig 45703 bp, 38 predicted proteins | sample 4690071 | NCBI WGS metagenome assembly SWCG01 (sample SAMN10267281, study PRJNA491770) | bioreactor metagenome | isolation source: DHS bioreactor inoculated with subseafloor sediment | place: Japan: off Shimokita Peninsula | collected 2012-10 | reverse complement strand
AATCCTCAACACTCAACACTAAATCCTCAACACTCAACACTAAATCCTCAACACTCAACACTAAATCCTCAACACTCAACACTGAATCCTTCACCCTCTCCAAACTCTTTCTGCGCAAATCCTTATAATCAGAATCATATCGCCAACCAGTCGGGTACGTCAGAAAAACCGGAACCTTCTTCTCTGTTCCATGAAGAACATTTTGAATCACCTCTCCGTGTTTCAACCGCGCAATGTATTTACCAACCGGTTGCGTGGAAACCTTGTTGAAAATCGACTTGTTGAAGGTAACAACCGCAGCGGGCTGTTCATTTTGAATGATCCTGGAAAAAGCCTGGCTTGCTTCCGGCTCAATCACTTCTTTAAAAAAATCCTTTCCGAACAACTTCTGGATATGCTCCGGATAGCGTGTCGGAAAAGAATAATAGCAATAGAACAGTAACTCAAACGGGCTCTTATATTCAAGATTCAAAAAGATCTCAGCCAATCGCCTTGGAGCAGGACTTTCCTCCGGTAGACTGAACCAACTTGCCTCCTTCATCCCCGTCCAGAAAAAGCTTTCTCTCCCCTTGACCGATGGCGACAGAAACATCCCCTGCTGGATCGAGTGCGGATGCGGATTCGAGAACAACAACAGCATCCGCTTGCGATTACTGGAGACTGAGGGGATCAATCGCTCGGAGGTGAAGGTCAGTGTTTTCTCGTTATCGTTGAAGTGGTAGATGGCAGTGTCAGCATAAAAATCACCCAGGATTTCAGGTGCTCGTGATTTGATGGAATCGTATTGGTGTAAGAGGTGGTAAGTGCTTTGGAAATGGATTAAGGACATAGAGTATCCTTTCTTGCATTTAATTAAATTCCTTGTTCTTCCATAAATCAGCAATTAATTCACGATACAAATTAAAGTTTGCCACATCTTCTTTTTTATAAGTCGCATCTCTCCTGGTAGGATGAGCCATTTTTATCCAGATCGCGTTATGTTTATTAATCTCGATTGGTATAACTTTGGTAAGACTTGAATATTTCTGAGGGATAGACCATCCAGAATTATTATCAAATGTGTATATGAAATGAAAATACTTTTCAGCGCCTTGAGTGACGATCACATCAGGATCAAGAATGTTGATTTCACCAGGCAAATAATTACTGCAATTTTCAAATAGATGATCACTTGCCTGCTCACTTCCAACTTTATCGTGGCACTTAGCACTATTTGTGTGAGCAAAAAAGTGCCGAACTTCGTCTCGATTTCTTGACCCAATAAAATCCCTTAAAAGAACAAAAACCATATCAAAAGTTTTTCGCCAATGAGTTTTTTCTTCCATTTGATAGTAACTTTCAGATGGTGCTAACTCTTCTTTTTGTCTGATTGATTTTAGAGTTCTGTTTTCTATTTCATAATAGAATTTGGTTGGTTTAGGATCTAAGGAAATTACCAACAGACGTGGTATCTCATGCTCTTCGTAACCTGTACTCACGAAAGCTTCTTTGGCAGGGGTGAAAGGTCTGTTTTTACTACATTCATCAAAATGCTCACACTTGAGCCTTTTATTGACAAAACTTTTAGCAGAAATCCCATTATCATCATAATATTTTGTTAGTTTTTCAAACATCGTTATCTCCATAAATTCAAAAAATCAAGTATCTTCATTACTTGACTCTCTTGGCAACCAGCCATGATCAAATGAATATTGGCTAACTCGGTTAGCTGGATCATTGATTTTATGAATTTTGCAATCTTCTGAATTTACTTTTTCGACAACATACAACCAGAATTTTTCGCCTAATTCTTTTGCTGTTTTAAATTCAAATTTTGTTAGACTAGCCGGATGTTGAGCGTCCCATAAATGCTCTGTAGCTTTTACCTCAATATAACGAATTTCCCCATTTTGATCTTTTGATTCAATATCATAACCAGGATGATTGGCTTGCTCTTCTTCCATATCTTTTGGTGTATGCCCTCTTTTACGTTCATATTGCATAACTAGCTCAACGCCTTTTTTGCCCTTTTGATCTCTTTTAATGGAAAAAGCCGGGTTTTCCTGATATGTTGAAATTTCTCCCTCCGGATAGACATAAGAGCTCAACCTGGTTGTCATCCTTTTTTCATCTTTTGGTTTTCCTGTTGATCCATCAGAAGAACCTGTTTGTTGAGAAAAACCTGTCGAGTAATCGCTCGATGTGGAACCTGACGCTGGCTTTTTACCTTGTTCTGCTTGTTTTTCTTCTCCAACCTTTGGCTGTTCAATTAAATTGTCTGCATCATTTAGTTTTTTCCTGACACCAGCGATTTCTTCACCATCAGTTATATCTGTTATTTCATCATTCCCATCATCTGGAACAAATTCATCCTCTCCATCTTGGTATGAATCATCTATTAACTTTGTTTCATTTGTAGATTTAATAATTTCATTGAACCATTTTTTTTCTTCAGAAGGCATTTTCCAATTTCTTTTCTTAATTATTCCCTTTATTCCAATTTCAGATAAACTAATAATCCACCCTATAATACCTTCCAAATCATTCACTATTTGTGATCTTACAAGCTTTCTTGAAATCATTGTTGGCACATGAGTATTCCAGTCATCTTTTGAGAAATTATCTGATAAATAAAGAACTCCCTGATTCTGGTCATAGAAAGCAATACCATCATTAATTTCTTCTTGCTTGTCAAATAAAACTAAAGAAAGATTTAATTTCTCAACAAGATATTCTTTAGTTTGTAAGAATGTTTCCAAAACTCCATTTTCTTTCAATCTTTCATAAATAGGTCTGGCTTGATTACGTAAATAATAACAAATAGCTCGCTTTACCGCATCTGTTAGGAGAATTGGCTCATCAGTAAATATTTTTGATCCTTTTACTTCTGCAGAAATTTCTACATTTTCGCTTAAGGAACGAACCCCAAGCTCTGAATACAAAATTTGATAATCGAAAAAACTGTCTTTTGGGGGAACCCAGGCAAATTCAACACCTAATTCGTGGAAAACCTTTTTATAATCCGAATCGTCAGGGACAAACACATGTGAGGGAAGTACAAAAAAATCATTCTGAGTCCAAAACTTCACCGATTTTTTAAAATCATTCCACCAATCAGGTTTTGCTTCTTTCTTGGCCACGCCAAGTATTACAGGAAATATTCTTTCTAAAGCAGTTTCGATTTTCTTCGATTCATAACCCTCATTATTTTGAGAGATGCTTTTCCATTTACGAGCATAAACCTCTTCATCAACATCGTATTTAATGTTTAATTTGTCTAAGAAGAAATTTTTTAAATTCTCGTAATCATCTTCAAGATAACCAAAGAAATCTTCAAAAACTTCGCTTTTGTTTAGCCAGATTACCTCATCGGTATAGAACCACTTTTTATCAGAATTTGGTATAAAAATTAATGATTCTTTTGAGAACAAGTCTCTAGACTCTTGATTCCAACGCTCAGATATAAAAGCATAAATCTTTTTTAATAATTTTAGAGACACGGTTTCGGTGGTTTGAACTGGAAGGCCTCTCAGAAAATCTAAAATTTCTTGATAAGTAGCACTGGTTCTTACATTTAACCATGAAGCCAATTCATTGCTTATTTTTATTTCAGATAGTGAAATCGAATTTCCAAAAAGCTCCTTAAACTCAAGCTTGTTTATAAAAACTTCTGAAGGACGCTTAAGCCCATGATTTGTAGGGAACCATTTAGAAGTTTGTAATAAATTTAAGAATTCTGATTTTTGTTCTTGAAATTGTTGTATGCGATAAAAATACTCGATTTTTGCATTGATCCATTGTGGTTGAATCCAAGTATTACCACTCAAATCATCAACTTGAGATTCAAGCCATTCTACAAGTGCTTTAGCTCGTTTAACATTTATTTCCTTTTTCCCCTCTCCAGGATTTTTCAGCCACCCAGGTATTTTCCAATCAAACAATGTTTTTCCTCGAGTACTATAATAATTTTTGTCCCACATGGTTTTATGTATCTGAGGTGCTTCTTCTGGAAAACTCCAAGAAACATCCCATTCAATTTTGAGTGGAAAAGGATATCTGGTGGCTCCTAAATCGTTGAAAAAAACCTCCCATTTCTCATAATTTTCTTTTACTTCATTTTTTAGATAAAGCCTAGATAAAACCTTCATATGTGAGCGATCTTCTGGGTCTGGAAAAACCAATTGCCATCCAGTTATAGTATTGAAATTTTCGGGAAAAACCAAAGGGGATATTAAATCTTCAATAAAAATCTTTTCTTTATTTTCCAGAAGGATTGGAAGATTTTCTTTCACAACATCTTTTTGTGCGTCACCCAATTCTTCCCAATATTGACAAATAAACTTAGTGGCCCAAAGAATTGACTTATCATCGAGATCCTCTTTATCATTCTTTAGTTTGATTGCCAACTCCTGGGCGATCATTGTTTTGTCTAAATCAAAAAGTATCAGAGCTTCTTTTGCCCAATCCAGCAAATTTTTATTGATTAATATCTTTTTATATAAGTGATCATTTAAAAATTGAATATTTGAAAAAGTAATCGCTTCTGAATGTTCTTTTACCATTTCATCTGCTTTTTCATCAGGTAAATAAACGCCCTCTTTATCTAATGGCCTGAGGATTATCCCGGATTGAACCGGTATTAATTTAATTTCCGATAAGGCATCCTTATTTGCCCATTCATTAGTCTGCAAAAATCCATATAAACTTAAAAACCATTCCAAATTACGTTGATTGATCCATTCATCATCTCGAAGACATTCCAAAATTTCATCCCCTGATAATTCAACAACGCCAATGCTTTCAAGTCGTTCACGAAACCGATCATCATCCAATTCGGGATGGATCAAATACACTGTTTTTAAAAAGGTAGGAAGTGAGTCATTACTCAATAAATCTCGAATTTCTTTTGATGCAAATCTGGCTGATTCAGGTTTTACCAAATCTCCAGATGTGGCTAAAATGACATCCATTTCTTTAAGATTTTCAATTATTTGATTGACCGCGGGATTGAAAAATTCTGATCGATTTTCATTTACTAAAGGAATATGCTGGTAAGCATTAATTCTTAATTCCTCCTCCAATAACATTTCCTGAAAACCTTTCAGAAAACACGGCGCGATGCAATCTCGCAACCACTTATTCCATGGGAGATGTTCAAAGATTTGTTCTCGATTTGCTGAGAGCAAGAAATCAGCATTTATCATAAAATCAAAACCACTCTGAAGATTTGGCGAAGTGGGTAAAAATGCAAAAACACCAACACTAGGCTTGTTCTTCATATTAATTGGAAAAGAAACACTTACTTTTCTGGAATTGATACCATCCCTTTTTTCTTCATTAATTTCCTTATTTTTCTCAAAATTAATTTCACTTAGCCAATAAAAGAAGGATGTTTCATTATTTAATATTTCAACTCTTGGATATGCTGTATCATCACGATAAACCTCAGTAACGATTTGATCATTAATACAAATCTGTAAAGCTTTTAATTTATTCAAAAATAATATTGTTTCCGGGGCAATTTGCTGCAATTCGGCTTGGACCGCTTTACGCTTTCCTTTACGCAAGGGTAATAAAATGCATGTTTGATCCCTAAGTTCTTCTATTATTCGGGGAATTTCATTCACCCAATAAGGGATGATATAACCAAAACCGACTTCTTGATCAGGCTTATCGGAAAATGAAAATTGATAACCCGCAGAAAAAATATTTGGATTTTCCGTAATTTGGAAAACTGATTTAAAGCCAATGCCTTTTTCACCAATATACCCCTCGCGTTTATCTTTTGTTGTCTCTCCAATTGAACAAATGGCTTTAACATTTTTATCCAAAAAACCTTCTTCATTATTAATAACAAGTAGTGCACCCTCTACGCTTGTAGAATTTGTTGGGTCGTTATCAAGAATTTTAAATATTAATTGAGGGTCTTTACCTGAGGAATATGGATTGTCTTCTGCGTTTTGAATTAATTCAAGTATGAAATGAACATCTTTTGAGTATATATCCTTTGAGAGACGATCTATCGCTCGATGAAGATCACCCTCATTATCACCAGCCGTTCGTCCTGCTCCAACCCCTTTTCTTCTTCTTATTTCTTCAATATGTTGATATTGTAGAGACTGATTGATTTCAACCATTTATCCACCTTCCCCCTTTTTATAAACCTGAGGCACCTCACCCATCCTCTTCAATCCGATCAAATCTCACTTTCATCTTCTCACCCCTCTTCCTCCCCAAACGGCAGCCTCTTTTCCCGCAACCCCTTCGCGCTCTCCAACTCGTACCAATCCAGGGAATGATCGGTCACCACCCGGTAATCCAACCCGATTTCACGGAAGTGTTTTTGGGCAGCACTGATTTTTCTTGCTTCGTTCGAGAAACGTAATGCGCTGGTGTCTTCCTGCCCTTTGGTTTCACGGACCAGTTGGAGGACCACATTATTCTGGTCGTTCCGGCGCAGGATTCCCCAGTCCGGGTTGTAATTGCCAATCATGCGCGGCAGGTCCACTTTGTAAGCGGGTGGAAACTTGAAATACCCGATCACCTTGGGATCGTTCCCGGAAAGGAAATTGCGCACAAAGTTGCGCTCTACCTCAGAATCCACCTGGACATGGTCGTAGATGCAGGCTTTCCCAGCACTTTCCAATTCTTTTTGTGGAAAATCTTTCTCCTGGGGGAAGAGAGTCTCCAATTCAAATTCTTCGAAAGCCCCATGGTCAAACGTAAATTCGAGATGCTGGACGATATGATCTGCCAGGCTTTCTTTCAGGGTGCTGATAAAAAGGTTGCCAAACCCTTCAGGATTCTTGAGGAACAGTTCTTTATAATCATCCCTTACACCTTTGAAAACCTGGTTGATCGTCTGGCGTGTCAATCCTGTCTCTTTAGCAGCCCTGTCAATCAAATTGAAAATTGGTTGATTACTGGTGGAAACTTCTTCCGCCCGGCGGGTGGTCTTCTGCCCGGTCTCCGTTTCAAAAGTTGACGTTTCGCCTTTCATCAATTTGACATCATTCTCAAAAATTACATAGGAATAATCGCCCTCTTCGTGTATCTCCACCAGACGGTAACCGCGCAGGCGTTTATCGTTATGCTTTTCTACCAGATCATCCCCTCGTTTGTAAGTACTCAGATTCTCCTCACGGAAAAAATCGGTCTCAGTAGAGGTTTTAACCAATCGGAGTTGAGCAACCTCATTTCGGACTGCATTCAGGGTAAATTCAAAGCGGGTAATCACAAAATTACCTACTTCAATCACCACCTGTGGGTTGAGACGGTTCTTGTTTTCGTTCTTATTGAAGCGTTCCAGGCACTCATCAATCAACAAAGATGAATATACATGGATCTTGTATTTGGACTTCTGGCTCAATTTCTGCCAGAAGTCACGGAAATGTGGATTTTCGTACACCTGCGGGTTGCGTGAAACTCGGCTGGCATCCGCACGCGTAGCTTTGGGTGGTACATTATCGTACCCCGCTTCACGGTACTCATTCTGCAGGGTGCTGGCGTAATTCTCGTAACTTTCATTAGCCACCACCGTGAGGATATTGATCGTTTCGTCAAAGATGCGCTCTCCGTTCTGGTCAACTGGCAGGCGCAATCCACGCCCGATCTCCTGGCGTTTTTTCATTTCCGAGACGGTCTGGTTGAGCGTGCAGATCTGAAAGACATTCGGGTTGTCCCAGCCTTCTTTAAGTGCTGAATGGGCAAAGATAAAACTGACCGGTTCCTCAAAAGAGAGCAAGCGCTCCTTTTCGCGCATGATCAATTGAAAAGCTTCTTTTTCCGCATTGCGTTCTGTCTGGTTACGGGCTTCTGTGTCAAGTGCGGCGCCTTCGGTCTGTCCCTTGGCCGGCTTGGAGCGCGCAAAGTAACCCTTGCGAACCTCTGGCGCTTCCCATTGTTGGAAATTCGGATAGCGCTGCTTGATGCTCTCATAAGCTTCATCAAAGAGGGTCTTGATCAACCCATCCGGGTTGACGTAATTGGCGACACGGTCAATAAAAAAGAGCGAAAGAACTTTAATTCCTTTTTCTTTCAGATCTCGTTGCACGCGCATATGGCGTTCAATCGTGCGTTCGATCTGTATCCTGAAGATGGTCCGTTTGGAGGAACTGAAGACATCATCATCACTGATGCGCCCAGCACCATCAAATTCTACATAGGCTTCATTACGTCTTTTGGTTATTTCGCTGACGATAAAGCCATGCTGGTGATCCGGATGGCGGGTTTTGGTATAAAGGTTGTCACTCTGGCGTAAAGTCACCAGGGTAGATTGAGCCTGCCCCTTCACGATGGCCAGTGTCTGTACGATAGCCCGCAGGGGAGAAGTTTCCACTGCACGCAGGATCACCGTTTTTCCATCCAGATTGTGCTGTTCGAAGACACCATCCACCTGGATGCGTTTGACCAGACCACGCTGGTAGGCATCAAAGGGTGTCAATCGGCTGACCAGGTTGAAGACCTCCTTGTGGGTGGCACTGTAACGCAAGGCAAAGAGTGGATGCAGGCTGCGCAAAGCTTCTTTGGAAAGCTCGCTGCCCATATTCTGCGGTTCATCGAGGATCAAAATCGGGCGGGTCTCCTGAATATACTGGTAAGGTTTGCGTTCCCCCGGTAATTGTTCGGAGGAGCGGTAAATGGTGTTCGAATTACGACCTTTGGCAGTATTAAAACTCTGCAATGTCATCACCATGATTTCGATGAAGGATGAAGCGGCAAAGGAGCGTAAGGTGCTTAACTTGCTGCCGTCGTATTGGATCAGATTGGCGCGTTCATTGCCGTATAGAGAGCGAAAATGATTTTCCATGATCTGAAAGCTCTTGATCACCCCTTCGTAAATGGCGATACTGGGCACAACGATGATAAATTTGCGGAAACCGTAGTATTTGCGCAGTTCGTAGATCATGCGCAGATACACATAGGTCTTGCCGGTGCCGGTCTCCATCTCCACTGTGAAGCTCGGGTAGCGCCAGCTTTCTGTTCCAGCACCTTCTAACACCAATCCTTCCTCCACATCCAGCAGGGAGTTGGGTTGAATTTTGTTATTTTTCTGAACAGCCAGCAGGTTGTCCAGCAGCCAGCTTTCACTCAGAATTTCTTCTGCTGGCAGGTTGGGCACTACCCCATCCCCCAGGGCAAAGGCTGAATCGAAGCGCCTTAACCCTTGAAAGAGATCCACCACCGCTTGAATCGCTTCCAGTTGAAAATCAAGATTGTGATCAAATTTGAGTTGTAGGGTTGGTTTCATTGCGTTTTCCTAAATCACATGCACGTTAAAACGATCCTGCAAGGTAGCTTTCATTTCATCGCTCAAGGCGTTATCCAAGCAGATAAAGATGTCCTCTTTTTCCATCTTGAGCAACTCAACTGTGTTGGGATGTACTTGCTCATCGAGGCATACGAAAAGGGAATGGGTGCAAAAATCTGGGGTTGTCACGTGGTAGAGCTGGTTCTGGAGAAAGTCATCCTGGATTTCAATTTTACTGGTGAGGGGAAACCCTTCTAATAAAAGAACCTCACTCATTAAATCTTCTTTAATCCAACTTTGTTTTAGAGGATTGCTTTGATCATCAAAAAGTGTTGCTAAAGTTTCCAAATTTTCTTTTTGTGTGGTTTTCCAAAATTTATAATTGCTTTGGGATAATTTAAAGACCTTAAAGCCTAGATCTAAAAGTTGTTCATTATTTTGAAACAAAGGGGATTTTTCGACTTCAGCTTTTTTTTCTAATTCAATTTTTTTAATTGCTTTTCGAATTCTTTCTTTTGATATTTCAGGTATTGTTTGGAATTCATGATGTTCAGTTGGTTCTTTCAATTGAATTAAAATAAATTTATTGTTTTTATTTACTTCTTTATTCAAATCTAATATTGAGTGAGCGGTTGTACCAGACCCACAAAAAAAGTCTAGTATATAATCATTTTGTGATTGTGACATTCGGATTAAGTCTTTGATCAATTCAACTGATTTTGGAGATTGAAATATTTTTTCTCTTGAATTAAATAACTCATTAAAACTTGCTTGCCCTTTCTCTGTAGTGTATTTATTATCTAACCACAAACTTTTTAATTGTTTTAATGATTTTTCACCGTTCTTAAATGCATAGTCTTTTCGATAAATCTTCCAATTTTCATTTACTAATTTTGCTACAAGGTATTCAATTTCATTTTTTGCTTTCTCCATTCCCCATGTCCAGCATCCTTTATACCCATCATTCCAAACAGGATACACTGGTTTTGAGTTACCATCATTTTGAAAACTAATTTGACCGGTAGAACGAATGTAAAATGGATAAAATAAATTAGGTCGATTATGTTTTCCAAATTCTCGATGTGTGTTACGTAATTCCAATTCTCTATATGGGCCAAATTCATCCACAAGAGGATAATCATTTTCAATATCTTCATCGGTTTTACTGATGGACAAAGAACCAGTTTGTAGTGTGGATTTTGAAAATCCAACTACATATTCATGGCATGTTGCAAGATATTTATCTTGGGATCTACCTTTGGGATTACTCAAAACACCAATTATTCCAATAAAATTTTCCTCACCAAAAACTTCATTCATAATCTGGCGTAAATTATGGACTTCATTATCATCAATTGAAATAAAAATAACACCATCTTCTCTTAATAATTGACGAGCTAATATTAATCTTGGATACATCATATTCAGCCATCTGGAATGAAAACGCCCATCTGCTCGTGTATTGGTGGTCAGCAATTCGCCACCTTCGTCTTTGGCACCTGTGTATTTCAGATAGGCTTCCAATGGATCAGAGAAATGGTCGTTGTAGATGAAATCATTGCCCGTGTTGTATGGTGGGTCAATATAAATCATTTTGATTTTGCCAGCGTAACTCTTTAAGAGTAGTTTGAGCACTTCCAGGTTGTCGCCCTCGATGAAGAGATTTTCAGTTTCATCCTCATTCACCCCTTCACCCGGCACAGGTACCAGGGCGCCTCGGCTGGGGATCGATGCCAGTTGGCGTGCTTCGCGTTTCCCCGGCCAGCTCAAACCAAAGAACTCCTCTCTGGGGTCTTCCAGTTCTTCTCCCAGCACATCGCGCAGGGTATCCCAGTTGATCTTGCCGTCCGTAAAGGCTTCAGGCACGGCTTGCTCGAGTGCTTTGAGGCGGTCTTCCTGATAGGGGTAGTTGTTTTCAGGGGTCAGTTTGGTTATTGGCATATGCATTTACCTCACAGAAAATCGATTTAATATTGAAAACACAATGATCATCATTTGGGAAGCCCATTTATTTAAAAGAGCTTCCAAATCTTCTGGGTCATATAAAGTAAGTTTTTCTAAGGAAGAATCACTTCCTGGTTTACGAAAATGGGTTATTGCATTTCTTATTTCTCGTGAATTATTTATTAATATTTGCTCTTCATTGTTGATCCATCCCACATTAAAAGCATTTTCTATTAAAGATGCAAGATTGGCTCTTTCAAGTTCGTCTCTCCCTGACACAAAAAATAATGCTGCTAACATGTGTTCTACAAAGGATAGACCGAGGATTATTGTTGCTAAAAATTGACCATAAATATAGCAATATCTTGTTTGTTCAAATAATTGTTGGCTTAACAATCCACCATGAAATATCCAAATCGTATTTTCAGGGGTATGATCTAGTAGCCATTGAAGACGCTGTTTTCGATCTCTACTTGTTACAGAATCTTCGTTAATTATCCATTCTTCAGCATCCATGCTTTGTATATCCATTATTTATCATATCAATTCCTCTGGCTCAATCATCGCGTCCAGCCCAGCTGTCCGCCATTCTTCCAACGGTTCACCGGCTTCCAGGTCCGCGTAATACTGACGAAAGTTCTGTTCTACCCGCCCACGACCATGCCGGGCGTATAGGCGGTATGCCGAACACGAAAAACGGGCATCGCAATTACGGCAGACATGTGTGCCAAAGCGGATATTGGAGTTATCGGAATACGGTTCGTTCAGTTTTTCAGGTGGTGGTGGTGCAAATTCATGCTCCTCAATCTGGTCAACCACCCGTCCAAAGGCGCGGATGGTCGCATCTTTTTTGCGAGTGTCGAATTGAATCTCAATAAACGGGTTCCAGCGGTCAATAGCTCGTTCCAGCTGAAGGGCATTTTGATCACGCAGAGCCTGCTTGACGTCCGAAGGAATGTCGGTGCAGATTACAGCCGTGCCGTGCAGGGGTTGTTTCTGTAATTCTTTCCAGATGTGGGCATACACGTTTAGCTGATCTTCGTACTGGTCCACATGCGAACGTACGTAGTCCAGGTTGTGTGTCTTGATATCGTACATGTACGTTTGCTCATCTGCGCGTACGATATCCACGATGCCTTCAATGCCGTATTCGCGGCCAGCCGGAGATTCCTGGCGCGGCAGGCTCAGACGCACTTCTGTGTCGGTTACGTTCAATGCCACTGCGCGCATCTTGCGCCAGTAATACAACACTTGTTGCAGTCCCTCGTATTTGACTTCTGGCGAAAGTGCCGCCCCGGATTCCATACGCAGCAATTCAAAATTCTGGTAATACGATTCGGTGATGAAGGCTTCCATTTCTTCGTCATTCCATTCAGGACTCATTTTGAACCTCCCCTCTACGGCGGATGATCTCGTGGTGCAAATCTTCCAGGGTGCGGTGCACCAGGCTGCCGAAAAACATCGTCTGGGCACGTGAAGGCACGAATCCATATTTACGGAAGATCATATATTGCCGCGGGCATTTCTTATAAAGCAGAAAATCGGACGTGTACGAATACATGTGCGGTAACTCTTCTTCTTTTCCTTTGAAGGTGGGTATGGTAGTTAGATCAAGTTCGGGAATACGCGGGATGCCGTTTTTGAAGATTGTTTTAAAAGGTTCACTTTGCCTTTGTCCCTGCCCTTTGAAATGTGCCAGCACCAGAAGGTTTTGTGCACGTGAAAGTGCCACATAGAACATACGCGCATTGTCGAACACCGCTTGCCGATCCAATGGTTCGGTATCTTCGTTGTCACAAAAGCGGTAGAGTGAACGCTCAACAAAACCAGGACTTCGCTCCATTCGCAGAGGGTTACCAAGCACCACCACCGGGAATTCCAACCCTTTCGCCTGATGAATTGTCAAAAAGGGAACTCGTCCTTTAGGGAAAGGATCATTTGCGTTCTCATATTCCGATTCACCCAGACGGAAAAGCGCAAACAGAAAAGAGAAGTAGTAAGAACGGTGAAAGATATCGTTGACGAGCAGGTCAGCTGTCATCATCGGAATGAATTCATCTGTGAAGCGCGCCAAATATTGGGTGATCAAACCCAAATTACAGATCGGTCCTTCGTCTTCTCCTCGTTCGGCCAAATCAAACATGTGTTTGAAATGCTCAAACCCAGTCAGGCGATAGAAGAGATCGAGCACACTCCAGTCAAGTGAAGTCACTCGTTTGAGGATGTAGGTCAGAGAGTAAGGTTTATCATCAGCAATCCGCTGGCGGATCAAGCGCTCCAGGTAAGTGCTGCCGAGAAGTTTTTTTCCTACCGGCGAGAATCCACTGGCGTTGTAGAGTTTGCGGCTCATGCGTTCAATCTCATAGGGGGCTTTTAGAGACCATTCTTCCTGGTCGATTACCCGTTTCAAGGCCATATAATCCTTGCAGACCCGTGCAATCTCTTCACGTTTGTCCTCGATAAATTGGCGTAAATTTGGGTCCTGCCTGGCAAGTTGTTTGCCGTTTGTTTCGATCAGATCGAGCCAATCCACGAAATTGTGATAATCTCCACCCCAGGCACCACCCACCTCGGGTAATCCAAAGATCAGAGCAAAGATGCCAAACACATCCACTGACTCTTCCACTTCAAGGAAGCGTCCGGCACGCGGGGCATAAACGCGTAAACCAACATTTTCGAGTGCGGTCTTCATCGTCTCCACCGGGCGGGCTTTCAGGCTGGGATAGAGAAAGGCGATCTGGTTGGGGTCCTCTACCTTGCCAGAATCGATCAGGTCGCGCACCAGGTTGGCAATTTCTGCACAGGCAGCGTCAGGTGGTTGTGGTGCGGTGGCTACAACCGAAAGTTCATCATCCTTGCTGAATGCCTTGATATTCTTGTCCACCACACGATAAAATCCATTTCGATCTTCGTTGCGCCGCCAATCAATGTGGTTGATAAAATCTGTGTAGAAATCCACAATCTGAGTACGGGAGCGGTAATTGATCGAAAGCGAGATCCTGCGCGGAGAGGTCTGGAGGTATCGCTGGCAACGCTGTGGAAAATCGACAAAGTTCTCTACGGTTGCACCCCGGAAGCGGTAAAGCGCCTGATCGTCATCACCGACCACGCAGATATTCTTGCTGCCCTGTGCCAGGCGGAAGAAGATCTTTTCCTGGATCGTATTGGTATCCTGGTATTCATCGATAATCACGTGTTTAAAGGCCTGGGTTGTTTCGTTTCGCGTCATCAAAATCCGGTAGGCATCCTGCTGAAGCAGAGAAAAATCCGTGTTACGTAGTTTTTCACTAAACACCAGAGTTTGTTGATAAACCTGGTAAAGCCGAAAAGCGAGGATAATTTCCTGAGGGTCAAGCTGATGATTGTTTAAATATTCTTCCAGGTCCGGGTCTGAAAGGTTGAGTCGTTCGATTGCCTGCTCCGGATCAATCATTTCTTCTGAGCAGCGGTTAAAAAAGGAAATACAGTTGGTTACTGCTTCGTAGCGGGAACCACTTTTTTTCTCAAAAATTTGATTGATGCGAGTGTTTTGCTCCTGACGATCTACGATATCCAGGATGCGGGTAAGTTCCTGCCAGTTTTTTCTTTTGGCCACATGGAAATATTGCCCAAGCTCATCCATCAGGCTTGGGGTTGGGTTATTATGGTAATCCTGCCGAAATTTGCGGCGGTCATTCAGCATCCGGCGGCACAGAGAATGTACCGTGCCGATATACATGCGTGAGAGGTCATATGGCTGTCCGTTGATGTTGGTGACATACCCAAGTAAACCACGCAACCCTTCTTTGAGTTGGTGAGCTGCTTTTTCAGTGAAGGTGGAAAGAAAGATTTCCTCTGGTTTGACGCCGTGGAAGACAATCAGGTTCAGGGTGCGCCACAGCAATACCCTTGTCTTACCAGATCCTGGTCCGGCAGTAATAAAGAGTGGTCCGTCCACGTGTAGAATGGCGTCTTTTTGTTGCTCATTAGGCTTGAATTTGTTCAATTTCCACAGGGTTTCCATGTTGAGCATCGAATCCACCAGGGTGGTAAACTGACCCCCAAAATCAACCATTGTTTTGACCTCCTAAAGCGTTCCTGGCAAAGAGATCCAGCACTCTTCCACCGGGTTCAAAGCTGATCGCCGTGTAGCTTTGTGCCAGTGCCACCGGTACGATGGCATTCTTATACAAATCACTCTCCAGGTGTTGGATCAGTGCAATTGCCAGAGGTAAGTTTTCGTAATTGTCTAAATTCACCTTCTCTAGATTGAAATTTTGATTGGAAACTTCTTTTAAGGCGAAGGGATATGGAATTAAAAAGTTGAAGGTTTTGCCGCTGGCGGTTTTGAAGATAAAATCCTGTCCGTAATAGGTTTCAAATCCGAAGGTTATTGAAGCAGGGTCACGATTGCCAAGAATATACTTGTAGCGAAAATCATCATCCAGGGGGTAAATTTTATTGTTGGGCAAAAACCGATCTACAAAATTCAAATAATCCACAATTTGTCCGGTTTTCTGCAACCCGATCATCAGGATCGGCCGGATATTAAAGCGTGATAGTTTTCTTCTCGCATTTTCCAGAAAAATCATTATGGAACGGTGTAACCAGGCCGGGTTACCAAAGATTGCCAACGGTCCATCCACAAAAAAAGCCAGGTTGCTCAATAAAATGGGAGATTCTTTCAAGAACATGCGGATATAATGGGCCGGGATCAGGTGTTCAAGCACCATCATTAATCGAGTCAATGCCGTTTGGTTGGATTGAAAATCGCTTACCTCTTCCCACAAACGCAGGCAATCACTGGGATACAATTTTGCATGACAATGTGGGCAAAACTGTTGATCAGGTTGATCTATCAGAGTAATTGGACCTTCTCCACAATCAGGGCATTGATGGATTTTTAATTGATCTTCGCTTTCGGTTCCCATTTCTTTAGGGCGTAACGAAGCTAGCGCAAATAATGTTGATCGTAAACTCGTCTGGGGGTCATTTTTACGAAAGCGGGTACGTTCATCAGACATCTGCTTGTCCAAAGTGGCCCGGAAGCTATCGCGCACATTGGTTTGATCTTGCCAGGTGATGTTAGCGCTGGGGAGGAAGAAAGTTAATGAAGTGTTTTTATTTTTGAGTTCCGCCACCCGAAAAGGATCAACGAATCCACCGACCTTCAAATCGCCAAATTGTTGCAGATCAATTAAAACAACCCCGAGTTTGATAAAACCAAATTTTGAACTGGGTAATTTGTCATCGATACTGACTTCATGATTCGAGCCATCCACGGCGATCACAAAGCGTGGCAATTCATCCTGGAAAGTTGGAGGGTCTATAAATTGATCAGCCAGTTTCTGGGCTTCTTCATCAGAGGGGGGTTTTAAGAAAGTGCATTCTTCCAGCATCCGTTTGATATCCGGATTGTTAAGGATATCCACATGGCTGGTCTTGTTGGCAAATTCTCCTTCATATGGCATTTGATTTCCCTTTTATCAGTTCGTGGGTGGATTTATTTCTGCCAATCGGGCGATTTCTGCTTCCGGATCAAATTTATCAATTTGAACAGGAATTACGTAGGGTCCGGAGAGCGTCTTTACCCTCGCAAAACCAACATCCTGGGCGCGGATCAGAGATTCGCTGAAATCGTCGAAGTCGTAGAATTGAGCCAATTCTTTGATCTCACGCAGGTTGTTGAGGTGTGTGATGAACCAGTTCTCGGTGTTGGCCAGAATATTGGGGTGCATCGAAGAAACTTCCTGTGTTGCGTATACCAGGGAGATGCGATATTTGGCACCTTCTTTGGCCAACCGTGGCCAGGTTTCGGTAAGGGCATTATTACGACCAATTAAATTATGGGCTTCTTCAATATAAATAACAATATTAGGAGGTGTTGTTCCTTCTAAAAAATAACCCATTGATTTGTTAAAAATAGCACGAGCGATTTGTTTGCTGATATCTTCTCTTAATGCAGCATCACCAACAGATAAATCTAATACCACGATTTTTCCTTGAAGTAAGAAGTCATATATTTCATTACTTACTTCTTCTGCTCTTCTTGGTGAATGATATGGTCGAGCATCAATTAAAACTTTGTATCCTTTGATGAATGTCTCATTATCATTTCTCTGTTTCATCATATTAAGAATTGCTTTTGTGTCTTCATCCAGCCAATTTTTACCACTTGATGTAGATTTTAGAGTGTTTGTTCGATTTGCATCTCTTGCAGCAATAAACCATTCTGCAGCTTGACTTAGAGTGAGTCCATTTTTGGGATCAGGAAAATTTTTATTTGCTGTTTCATGAACAGCTTTAATTACATCTGCATTTGCGCAAAACACAACCTTTTCATTATTTCCAGCTGGAAAATCTGCTAAAAACAACATCGACTTGTATGCAGATGTCCGAATTTGCCATCTTCGGTAAGAACTCATGTCTTCTTTTTCAGGTTCATCAAATGACGTGTTAAGAAAAACAGCTACGTCATTTTGTTTGTCATTTTTATTTTCTTCTACTATTCGTCTTATAATTGACAGGCCTTCATTAAGTTGAACATAAAAGTTATTTTGAAGTTCAAGAAAACCTTCAGCTTCTAACATTCTATAACGAACAGTATCTTTCGGATAAATATCGGCCAATGCCCCCTTATCCTGTTGATTGTAATTTGCATACTCACCATTGATATCATAAATAATCTGACCGATCCTCACCCCACCTGTATCCGCCACGCGTTTTACTACCGAAACCATCTGCTTAATCATATTAGATTTTCCGGTGCGGGTCATACCAAGTACAGCTGTGCGGCGCGCCAGAAAGTCAGACGGCTGTATAAAGACCGGCACCTTTTCTGCTCTCTCACTCTTGCGGTGTAGTCGGTCGGTAGAAGTGTATCGCACAGTCCCAATCTGGAAAGGTTCTGGTTCGCCCTGTAATCCCAGTTGCTGGGCAGCTTCCCGGGCTGCATTCCTGCGAATCGGATCGACATAATTAACAATTGTTGTAAGTGCTTCACTATGGGGTCGGTAGACATTCAAGCGAGAAGCTGTGGCAAAGGATTCGATGTCAGACCCTAACCACAGATCACCGTCAGAGGTATAAAAAGTTCCCAATACCCGGCATTTGAGGCCACCAAACTGCAGTTGATTTTGGGTAAGGTCATCCATTTCGCGGTTGCTTTCATTTCCGTAGATGCTGGTGCGTTGTTGGAAAAAATCAATCTTGGTCCGCACCATATCATCGTCCTGCGGTAATTTGGCGGAGGAGAGCACGCGTAGAAGAATAATCTCTTTGTCGCCTTCGGATACCTCGGCCAGGTGGTCGGGGTCGATGGATGTAGCAATCAAAAAACAATTATGCGGCACACCAAGCGCTCGATGTTTCCATAAATCATTGGTCATCACCAACGCATACTCATAATCAATGGAATACGTCCAGCCGATGAAATTTTCTGGTTGAATTAATTTAGCTAAAGGATCTTCACGTAGGATGTGATTTGCATTCAACATCTTTTATTTCTCCTCATTATTACAATTTGTTGTTGGAAGTATTTCCAGGTTGGAAATTAACACCTCCTGGCCTTTACGTCGTTTAGGCAAGGTGGCCAGTGTGTAAAGAAATTCAACTTGCCGGTGTTTGGTGCCATTGGTGCCGGTTTCAATGATCTTTCCGTACAATTCATCGACCTTTTCGGTGAAATCGTAACTTAGAATCCAGGGGGATTGGAGTTGCTTCAAATAATCGCGCAACTCTTCATGTTCTGCTTGTTTGAAATAGAAACGATATAATTTATCAGCAGCTTCAAAAAAAGGCGGATCGAGGTAATAAAAAATCGACTCATTCGAAATACTTCCTTCTCTTTGTTTCTCCTCAATTCGCCGCATGGCCTCTCTCCAATCCAGATTCCAGACAGCATAGATTTGATCTTTATAAGCGGAAATTTTTTGAATTCGTTTGATTAATGAAGAGCGCTGAAAACGGCAATCTATTTTATAAGGTGAAGTTTGGTTTTTCCCCCCTAATGGACCCACATGGTTCTCAAGAATTCCTGAGAAGCTTGTGCGGTTGAGGAAAAGGGAGGTGAGTGCCTGGCTGCGTTCGTCTTGTGGGTCTGCATTTTTGAAAGCATACCATTGTTCAAGGCTTACCTCAATTTTTTCGATCTGTTCAATCATCCAGTCAGTATCAAAAAAAACAACCTGCCAAAAGCTGGCAATCCAGGGGTCTCGATCAATCAGAATTACCTTCCCAACGATTTGGTGTTGTAGAAGATGCAAAGCTACACTACCGCCACCAACAAAAGGCTCCACGTAAAAATCAGGCCGCAGATGATTGATTTCCAATGCTTCTTTAATGGTAGAGGCCAATCTTCGTTTCGACCCGGGGTAGCGTAGCGGGCTGGTAAGCTGGTTTTTAGGGTTAGCTTTTAGGTTTTGAGATTCCATTATCAACTTTTTAAAATCAGGTTTTTATGAATCTTCTGAGAAAATACAAATCCCCCCTCGGGGATGGATACACTTATTAAGTATAGCAAGGTTTGGTTAATTTGAAATAGAAAAATTGAGTTATTAAGATTTCATTTCTGAAAGGAGATAGATATTTTTCCCCTAGATCCAACAGAATGATTATTCTATAACAATCAAATCAAAACCTGAACCTTAACATCTATATAAACATCACGCCTCTCCACCAGCCCCGTTCCGCAATCTTTGTTGCTCTGATTGTATTGTTGTTCGTCCATTATTCAAAAAAGAAAACAAGCTTCTTATGGATTAAATAAAAAACAAAATCCTTTATAATGAGAAGCAATTTGGAAGCACAATTGCCAACTGAACCAAAAGAGTGACTGGCATCAAAAACCCACTGTAATCAAGTCACTCTGAAAACGAAAGGAACATGAAATGAAGAGAACAAATATCAACGTATCAATGCTTTTTACCCTTATTGCTGCCCTTTGCATTGTATTTCTCGCGGGTTGTACCGGCCCCAAATTATCCAGCGATTTCGACGAAGCCGAAGTCAAACAGGCTGCTGAAAATGTGATTGACTTGCTCAACCGTCAGGACTCCGCCGGGCTAAGGGAATTATTCACTGCGCAGATGGATGCCGCCATCACCGACGAGGTGTTATCACAAATTTATGCCGCCCTTGGTGAGGGTGGCGCTTTCGAATCGATCGCGGATATGAGTGTCGCCGGGTCAACTGACCAATCCAGCGGAGCAGAGTATGCCGTGGTGGTGGTCCAGGCAAAATATGAGCTGAGGCGTTTTGTTTATACAATCTCCTTTGACAAACAGATGCAACTGGCTGGGTTGTATTACAAATAAAGATCCAGCGTTAGGGTTTAGGGGTTAGGATTTGAGCTTTTGGCTCTAAGCCTTGAGCATTGAGCCTTGAGCATTGAGCTACCAGCTACCAGCTACGAATAATTTGGGCTATCATCTTCATTGATATTTCAACAGGCGCATGCCGTTCAATGTCACCAATATCGAAATGCCCATATCCGCTACCACTGCCATCCACATCGTGCTCAGCCCGGCCGCTGCCAGTGCCATAAAGACAACTTTTACCCCGATCGCAAAGGCAATATTAAAGCGGATGGTGTTCATCATCCGGCGGCTGAGTCGCAGTGCAAAGGGCAGTTGGCGTAAATCCGGCTGCATCAGGGTCACATCCGCGGTTTCCATGGCCTGCGCAGAACTGTTGACGCCACCGATGGCAATCCCCAAATCCGCCAGTGCCAATGCCGGGGCATCATTGATGCCATCCCCCACCATGGCAATCGCACCCCATTCTTTGCGTAAATCCTCCACCGCTCTCACTTTATCTTCCGGCAATAGCCCCGCTTTAAAGTCGGTCACGCCTACCTGCTCGGCGATGTGCTGCGCAACCACCGGCTGATCACCGGTCAACATTACCAGCGCCTGGATGCCCAGCTCTTTGAGTTCACTCAATGCATCACGACTGCCGGCGCGGGCAGCATCCACCGCTAACAGGCTGCCGACCAGATCCCCATCGACTGCGACGTGGATTTGCGTATTGCCAGTCTTTTCGGCTTCTTTGAGCTGATCACAATCTTCTTCGGAATGCTTGATGCCGCTATCCAGCATGCGATGCGAACCGATGTGCACCTGCCGGCCATCCACTTCGCCGCTGACGCCCAAACCGGGCATGACGGTCACCTGACTGGCTGCCGGGTAGCGCTCCGCCACGCCTAACTCCTCGGCTTTCTGGGCAATCGCCTGCGCCAACGGGTGCTGGCTGCGGCGTTCGACAGCATGCGCCAGCGCGATCGATTCGGTACAATCATCACAATCAGCAGCGATTGCCTTGAAATCCTGATGGCTGTTGGATCGCGATCCCACAATGACCGGGCGGCCTTCCGTCAGGGTGCCAGTTTTATCGAAGGCAATCACTTTAATATGGCTGAGCTTTTCGATAAATAACCCGCCTTTAAACAGCACTCCCTGCCGGGCAGCGTTGCTGATGGCAGAAATGATACTGACCGGCGTCGAGATCACCAATGCGCACGGGCAGGAGATCACCAGCAGGGTCAGACCACGATACAACCAGCCGAAAGATCCATCGGACGGGTTGAAAAAGGGCTGACCAAAGAAAAGCGGCGGGATGACTGCCACCAGGGTGGCCAGAACCACCACGGCCGGGGTATACCAGCGCGCAAATTGATCGATAAAGCGCTGCGATGGGGCGCGTTTTGTCTGCGCTTCCTGCACCAGCTTGATGACGCGGCTGATGGTGTTGTCTTCACTGAGATGAGTGACCTGGATCACCAGGGCTGATGAGCCATTGATGGTGCTGGCAAAGACCTCATCACCTGCCTGTTTATCCACCAGAGCAGATTCTCCGGTAATGGAAGCCTGATTGACAGCCGAAGTTCCCTCCAGAACCACACCATCCATGGGAATGCGCTCCCCGGGACGCACCAGGAGATGATCGCCCACCCGCAGGCTTTCCACCAGCACTTCTTCTTCACGAGGTTCACCTTGTTGACTGGAGAGGCGCGTGGCAATTGGTGGTACGACCTCCAGCAGGCTTCTGATCGAAGAGCGCGCTTTTTCAGCGGTATAGCCTTCCAGGGCTTCGCCGAGTGCAAAGAGCACAATCACCATGCCTGCTTCCACATAAGCGCCGATCACCACTGCGCCAATGGCAGCAATGGTCATTAAGAAATTGATGTCGATTGCGCGGTTGATGCGCAGGTTGTTCCAGGCAGAGCGCGCCACCGGGATACCGGCTGCCAGCATGGCTGCCAGGGAAAGGATGTTTACCCACCACCAGTCGAAACCCAGGATCTCACCCAGGATCAGGCCCGGTAACACCAGCACAGCCCCCAGGAGAGCCAGGCGTGTTTCCATGCGTTGCCACAGAAACCGGATGAAACTGCTTTTCCCCGGCTGTGCTGCTGATGTAGCTGCTTCTGCAGAGTCTGCCACGTCATAACCAAGATCGCGCACCCGTTTGGCAACATCCGCTGCATTCACATCCCCCAGCACGGTTAATTGACCAGTGGCAAAATTCACCTGGCTGAATTCTACCCGCGGTAGTTTCTGTACCCCATCCGAAACTTTGCGGGCACAATCCGCGCAATCCATCCCTTTAATTTCAAAAACTTGTTTATTTTCTGTCATACCAATAACTCGCAAATCCCCAAATGAATGGGAACGAATATTTTGTGATTTTCATTATAAAGGATTAAAGAAGAAAAGAAAGTCACATGTTAAAGGATAAACCATGGGGAAGAGTGGAATGAAGGCTATTTTGATGGAAAAAAAGGGGAAACCAGCTCGAAATAATTCAACTTTTAAAAAGCAGTATATTACCGATTAAATAGAAATATGTGCTATAATAGGGAATATATTACCTTTTATAGTATTTTCTACAGGGGTAGTTGACGAATATGACAAATGATAAAATAGATTTTCAAATCGCTACTGCCAATCAAATCGAGAAGTATCTCGGAGAGCAAGTCCGAAATTTCAGGCTATTAATCAATACGAGACAGGCAGAAGTAGCCAAAAATGCTGGTATCAGCACAAAAACAATGCGACGTCTGGAAAATGGCGAAGGGGTATCTTTGGATACATTCATTCGTGTTTTGAAGGCACTCGATTTAGATGAAAACCTGAAAATTCTGATACCTGATTCTTCGATTCGGCCAGTGGATAGAGTCAGATTTAAAGGAAAAGAAAGGCAAAGAGCGCGACCACCGAAGCGGCAAATAAACAAATCAACCTGGAAATGGGGCGATGAGCAAAAGGATGAAGCATGACAGATGCAAAAGTAATTCTATGGGATCGAGAATAAGGATTGAAAACGATCGAATTCAAAAAATTCAGTCCACCCACAGGTTGTCATTGCCAAAAGCGTGAGCTGCTCGATTAAAACGGAAACACCAGCGGTAATAAAATTAAACTTACCACCAGCGCGATCAAGGCAATGGGCACGCCGTTCTTGAGATAATCGGTGAAACGGTAGCCACCCGGGCTCATCACCAGCAGGTTGGCTGGATGTGAGACGGGTGTCATGAAACAGGCAGCCACCATGTAGGCGATCCCCATGATGAATGGATAGGGCGATACACCCAGGCTGGCTGCGGTGGCGAGCCCAATCGGCGTCATGATGACTGCGTTGACCACCGTCGGCACAAACGGATTGATCAACAATGTCAAGCCCATCAGACCTCCCAGGATTGCCTGATTGCCATATGGTCCGGCGATGCGCACCACCGCATCTGCCAGAAATTGAGCAGCGCCACTATCCCGCATGGCAAAACCGAGCGGCATCATGGCGGCAATTAAGAAGATCGATTTCCAGTCAATGGATTTATGCGCTTCCTCCATGGTTAAACAACGTGTCAACACCATCAGCACTGCTCCTGCGATGGCTGCAATGGAAATGGGCAGCCAACCCGCCAGCACCACTGCCACTACCCCCAGCATGATCAATCCGGCCATCGGTGCTTTTTTCAGGCGTGGTTTTTCCTGCACATCCTGCCGCAGTACAATGAAATCCCGTTCTTTTGCCAGTAATTCAAAACCAGCGCGGGTACCATAACACAGAAAGGCATCACCGTATTGCAGTTTTAAGTCCTGTAATCCGGTGCGATATGGACGATCCCCGTGCCAGATCGCTAACACGGAGACATTGAACTTCTCGCGAAAGCGAATTTGTTTCAGGGTTTTTCCAACCAGGCTCGTGTAGGGTGAAAGGATCACCTCTACAAAGGAAAGTGAGCCATTTTCCATATCAGCCAGGTTAAATTTGATGTCCTTTTCAATCCGGATTTTTTGTAAGCCATTCAACACCTCAATATCAATTGGATGACCAGAAACAATCAACTGATCATTGTCTTCCAGGTGCATGCCCGGCTCCGGGAAGAGCCACTCCTGACCACTTCGGATGATATCCAGCACTGTTATGCCATAGGCTGAACCAAGTCTGGCTTCTGCCAGCGTTTGTCCGGTTAATGCTGATCCTGGGGGGATATCGATAAACAGCAGACGATCTTCCAGGTGGTAATCACGTAACTCCTCTACACCTAAAATTCGATACCCTGGCTGGTCTGAGAGTGCATCCAGTTTATCCAGTTGTCCTTCGATCAGGAGAATATCCTCGGCTTCCAGTTCCATATTTTGTAAGTTGGTGCGGCGGATCATGTCCCTGCGCCGGTTTGCCAATACATTCACCCCATATCTTTGCCGAAAGTTGGCACTTACCAGCGTTTTACCGACAAAATCTGATTTCTCGGTAATCTGAATCTCTGCCAAACCCAGGTTCTCAGTAAACAACCGGTTAAGGGTTGGGACTTCGCTTTCGATTAAAAACATCGGGGAACGGATGATCTTTTCAATCTGATCCAACTTGCCGATGGCCAGCAGACGATCCCCTCCTTCCAGCACCAGGTTGGCTTCCGGTGCCAGGCGCTGCTTATTTTTACGTTCAACGGAGAGAATGTTCAATCCCAATGCACGGCTGATCCGGGATTCTGCCAGTGTCTTGCCTGCCAATAAGCTGTCTTCGGGTAACACCAGGATTGCCAGGCGTTCTTCCAGCCCATACAGACTGTGCAAATCCTGTGCGGGAGGCAGCTGCGTTGGTGACACTGGCTGCGGAGATTGACGATGCGGTAATAAGCGCTGCCCGAGGAGGTTAATGTAGAGCAACACCACCAAAAAAATAGCGATCCCAATCGGGGTGAAATCAAAAATCCCCAGTGGTGGCAAACCGCTATTTTCCACAATTCCGCTGATTACCAGGTTGGAGGATGTGCCAAACAGGAGCAGCATGCCACCCAGCAAGGATCCATATACCATCGGGAGCAGGAGCCGGGATGCTACCCGCTTGGTGCGCCGGGCAATGTCAATGGTGACCGGCAGGAACATGGCAGCCACACCAATATTATTCATAAAGGCTGAGAGAATGGCGGCACTCGTCATCAGTACACTCAACAAGCGTTTTTCGGTCTGACCTGCAACCCGCATGACCTGGCTGCCCAAAAAGGAAGCTACCCCAGTGCGCGCCAGACCTGAAGAAATAATAAATATTGCCCAGATAGCCACCACCGCCGGGTTGGAAAAACCCGTCAAGGCCTCCGCCGGTGTTACCAGGCCAAAGACCACCAGCAATACCAGCACAATCAAGGCCACCAGGTCGGGGCGCAGAATTTCGCTGATGAAGAAAATGATGGCCATCAGCAAGATGCCAAAGGTCAGGGCAATATCAAGAGACAATCAGGTTCCTTCGGGGCAGGTTGGTTAAGCCGTTCTCCTGTTTCCATCCAGGAGAATCCTGTTCAGAAGAGCGTCATACCTGCTCTCTTAAATTATACAGGAAGGTCTCCCGAAAAACTCGATTCAGCCGGTCGTAAAGTTATTTAGGCTGCTGGAGCGCTTTGATGGGGGGGCGCCTTCTGGAGGTGTTCATTCACCAACGGCTCAGGAGCACCTGTACAGATCTGTAAATCCGGGATGATTGCATCCAGTCCATAGGAGCGCAGTGTTTCGGCAGTCGGAATGCCATCCTTTTGGAAGCCCATACCGGCATAATAACCCTGAATCATCTCTTCAATATCAATCGCATTCCCTGCGGTGGGACCTTTTGCCAAAGGTGGGCTGCCCTGGGCGCGCTGGGTCATCTCATGCCGGATGGCGCCTTCGCGGGCGTTGAACATCTGACGCATGGTTTGAATGCGGCCGCCGATCTCAAAAATGTCATCTGCGTCCAGCTCCCAACCGGTGACAGCCGCCAGCATTTCGACCATGCGGTAATCACTGAAGAAGTAGGAGAACATGCATAACCCCAGGCATTCCATCACCTGATGCAATTTTACAGACCAGATAGAGGTTTTCCCTTGCCGGTATGAATCACTGGTTTTTTCAATCTTTGGCTTCAAGGGTGGAAAGAATTCCGGCGTGCCTAACTGCCCCATATCGTAGTTTGAGGTGGTGTGTCGCCCGGGTGTCGGGTCTGCCACAAAAGACATACCCCAGCTCTTGGTCAGGCGCAGATCGTGCATGCCCATTTCGGCACCGTTTGCGTTGATGGCAAAAGACTGTGTCTCCGGGAAATGCTGACCAGCCTGATAGGTACCATCCGCCAGCTTCTCACCGATGCCTTCCCGCGTGACCATCAGCTTGAGCAACGGCAAAATATAGGTCGGGTCGCCCCACACCGGCAGAAATCCCTGCGGATACGCCTGACAGATGAAATCTTCCTGCTTAAAAAAGCCGCTTTCAACGCCTTCCAGTACATACGCCACCGTGGTGCCGGCAGCAATACTATCCATCCCAACCCGGTTGAGGTATTCATTCACATTTAAAAGCAGATCCATATCATCATTCAAAATTAAGGAACCGAATGAACAGGAGGTTTCATACTCGGGGCGGTGGGTTTTCTTGTCTTTGTAGGACAAATTTTGATATTCCAGCACATACCCACACTTGAGCGGGCAGGAGAAGCAGCCGTATTGTTTCTTCCCGTAGGTGTTCAAATTCTTGCCACGCAACTTCATGGCTTTCTTCATCGGATAATCAATATAGCCAACCCCCTTGTAGTTCTTCACCGGGGAATCACCATTTTGTGAGGAGATGATGGTGGTCATGTTGGTGCCCAATGCAACGCCACCATACATCGTGCCCATCAAGCGCGGAATGACGCTGCCAGGTGCCGAAAGCCCCATTTTGGTCAGCCGCATCAGTGGGGCGGCATAATCTACCTTTGTGCCGATGGCTGCCACCAGCTTGCTGGATTTGAAGGTTTTCATGCGTGCAAAGTAGAATTTATTTAATTCCTGTAGTTTTTTGCGGTCAGCATATTCCAGTTTTTTATTAGCACTCAGGCAGATGGCTTTGAGTTTCTTGCTGCCCATGACGGCACCCAACCCACTGCGGGCGGCAATGCGGCCTTTGTCGTTCGAAATACCGGAAATCAGGGATAGATTTTCCCCGGCTTGACCAATGGACGCCACAATTGCACGGGAACCGTGCCTGGCTCCCAGTTCCTCCTCGGTTTCAACGGTATCCTTGCCCCACAAAAAACTGGCATCTTCGAATGAGATGCCTTCCTGGGTAATCAGGAGATAAACTGGCGTTTGTGATTGCCCTTTGAAGAAGAGGGCATCGAAACCGGAGCGCTTAATGGCCGGCCCGAAGATGCCGCCGGCATTGGCATTGCCCCAGCCGCCAGAGCTGTGCTGCCCATTCAAGCGCAAGCCTTTCCCGGTCAGGGGGCTTTTGGCACACACCGAAAAGCGCCCGGAAAAGCCTGCGCCGGTACCGGTTAATAAACCGGGGCAGAAGCCGAGGATGTTATCCGGACCCAATGGATCGCAATTGGGAGGGATGTGCTGGTAGAGATAATAGGCTCCCAGTCCATATCCACCCAGGTAGCGGCGGTAGACCTCTTCTGGTAGTTCCTCAATTTCGTATTGATGGCTGCTGAGATCAACCACCAGTATTTTTCCATGTACACCCAGCATGTTGCTCTCCTATGAATATTGATAAATTAGCGCATGACCTTAATGCAGATGGAGGAGAATAGTATCCCTCTGTTTAAATTCTAACACTGAATAAGGGAATTTTTATGAAAATTCAGCTGAAATTGGAGTACAATTCAATTTTCGTGCCTTCGGGCACAACTGATTTTTCAACCAGTCCTGCTGCTTTTGAATCAAAGACCAATTCCTCTTTTGTGGAGCTCCCTTACTTGACCACCAATCAACCTTCCACCAAAAAAGCCCCTCTGCTCACCCCCCTCCTGCTGCTCTTCATGCTGGCGATGATCCTGGCCAATACGGGTGGCAGCATGTACCAGCCTCTGGAAGCACTCTACCTGAAGGAACTTGGCGCGGGCATTGCGCAGATCGGGTTGTTTTACACACTCTCGCAAATCATCCCACTTGTATTGCAGATTCTGGGTGGCTGGATCTCCGATTCGCTCGGTCGTTTGCGTGCGATCGCCATTGGTAGTGTGCTGGGCATTCTGGGTTACATTCCGCTGCTGTTGGCAACCCGTTGGGAGTGGGTGCTGGCAGCCTCAGTGCTGAACGCCATGACGCGCTCACTGGTGGGTCCCAGCTTTGATGCCTTCATCGCGGATCACTCCGCACCGGAGAACCGTGCGCGTCTGTTCGGCATCACCCAGACACTGTTTGGCGTGGTCGGTGTGGTCGGTCCCCTGGCCGGCGGCTTTTTAGTAGAAGCCATGGGCTTTAAAGGCATGCTGCTGGTGGCCACCATCCTGTATGTCAGCGCGACCGTCATCCGGGTCGGTATGGCCAAAGAAGCTGCCCGCGGCAGAGAATCCAAGCCGACCAAATTGACCATCACCAGCCTGAAAAGCAATCTGGGCACCATGATAAGCCTGGTGCTGGCCGGCGGGCTCTTCACCTGGATCATGATCACGGATGGCATCCGCGATATCTTCTTTAATATGTCCATGACCTTCCTCTCAGTGTATATGCAGGATATCGCCCTGCTTTCGATCAGTCAGATTGGGATCATGAACAGCATCTTTGGGGTTGCGATGATGACCGTTATGATTCCTGCCGGGTGGCTGGCGGATAAAGTGGGAGAACGCGTCAATATTGCTGCATCATTCGTATTTATTTCGATTTCGATTGGGATGATTGCCACGCTGCCTCCGGGAAGTGCCGCCTGGATCTATGGGTTGGGATGGGTCATCGCTGGCATTGGTGTGGGTCTGGCAACCCCAGCTTACCAATCCCTGATTAGCAAAGCAGTTCCAGCACGTTTGCGCGGGGTAGCCTTTGGCTTGTTCAGCTCTAGTCTGGGATTTATTTCATTACCAGCACCGATCATTGGCAGCTTTTTATGGGAGAAATTCAGCCCGCAGTTCCCGTTCTATGTCACAGCGGTAGTTTCATTATTAGCAATCATCCCGGTCTGGTTTAAATTCAAGATCACAGAAAACGAAACAGCCAGAATCAACAGCTTCGACCAATCCCCCTAGGCAACCAGGCTCTCACCGAAGGAAAAATCAGCTATCATTAAAAGGAAAGCACCAAACGTTTTCCTGAATATTTCCGCGTTTTTCTGCCTGGAGGAATCATGTTTCATAAAGAATCCACCTGTTCCATGACCCATGAGGAGATTGAACAAACTGCCAGCCATTTACTCAAACGGATGACCTTGAAGGAAAAGGTCTGGATGTTGAACGGCAACTGGGATATGATCCGCAACCAGGTTAAGTATAAGAATGGGTACAACCCGGTCCCGATTGCAACCAATGGCGTCAAACGCCTGGGTGTTCCACCGATCAAATTCAGTGATGGCCCCCGCGGTGCGGTGGTAGGCAAATCAACCTGTTTTCCGGTCTCAATGGCGCGCGGCGCAAGCTTCGACCGTGACCTGGAACGCGCCATCGGCGAGGTAATCGCCAGGGAAATCCGCGCCCAGGGGGGCAACTTCTTCGGCGGGGTATGTGTCAATTTGCTGCGCCATCCCGCCTGGGGACGGGCACAGGAGACTTATGGCGAGGACCCCTACCATGTGGGGGAGCTGGGAGCCAGCCTGACGAAAGGCATCCAGGCGCACAATGTGATCGCCTGTGTCAAGCACTATGCTTTCAACAACATCGAAAACAGCCGCTTCTTTGTGAATGTTCAGGCGGATGATCGCAGCATGCATGAGGTTTATCTGGCACATTTCAAGCGCATCATTCAGGCTGGTGCAGCCGCAGTGATGGGTGCTTACAACCTCTTCCGGGGTGACCAGGCTTGTGAGAGCCGCCTGCTGTTAACCGACATTCTGCGCGAGGAATGGGGTTTTGAGGGCTTCACCATCTCGGATTTCATCTTTGGCGTGCGGGATGGCAAGAAAGCCATCGAAGCCGGTCTGGATATTGAGATGCCGCTCCCGGTGCATTTCAATCAGAAACTGCTGGATCAGGTGCAAGCAGGGGAAGTGGCAGAAAGTACCATAGATCAGGCGGTGTTGCGCGTGCTGCGTACACAACTGGTATTTGAAAACACACCCGATCCCATGGCCTACAGCAAAGAACTGGTCACCCATCCGGATCACATCGCCCTGGCACAGGCAGCCGCTGAGAAATCAATGGTATTGATCAAAAACGAGGGCCAGGTCTTACCCTATCGCAGGGTTATCAAACGAGTGCTGGTGTTGGGCAAATTGGCGGATCAGGAAAACACCGGCGATCACGGCTCCAGCCTGGTCTATCCACCCTATGTGATCACCCCGTTGCAGGGTTTGAAAAACTACCTGGGAGATCAGGTGGAGGTTTTGCACCGCGATGAGACACAGGTGGATGAAGCACGCCAACTGGCGGGCGAGGTGGATTGTGTGATCGTGATTGCCGGGAATGATTACAACGACGAGGGCGAGTACACCTCTCCCAGCAGTATGGATGAAATGTTCACCCCGATCATCGCAGGTTACCAACAAATGGGAAAACCAATCAAAGCTGCCCTGGTGAAACTGATCAAAAAGCTGGGTATTTCCACCTTTCAGATACAGGAAGGCATGGCACCGGGTGGCGACCGCCAGGATCTGTCTTTGAAAGCAGATCAAATCCGGATAATCGAAGCAGTCGCGGGGGTCAATGCCAACACTGTGGTGTGCCTGGTAACTGGTAGCATGATCATGATGGATAAATGGTCTGAACAGATTCCGGCGATTGTGTATAGCTGGTACGCCGTTATGGAAGGCGGTACCGCACTGGCACGGATTCTCTTTGGGGATGTCAACCCGAGTGGCAAATTGCCTTTTTCGATCCCCACCAGTGTGGAAGAGCTGCCCTACTTCAGCAGTACAGACAAAGAAATCACCTATGACCTTTACCACGGCTACACCCTGTTGGATAAGAACGGGTACCAGCCAGCCTACCCGTTCGGTTTTGGCCTGAGCTATACCACTTTTGAATACAGCGATTTAAGCGTAACCCGTAATGAGGATCATCTGGCGGTTAATGTCACCGTCAGCAACACCGGCCAACGCGATGGTGAGGAAGTGGTGCAGGTGTATGTGGGTAAACCAGACTCAAAGGTTGAACGCCAGAAGAAACTGCTGAAAGGTTTTCAGAAGGTCTTCATCCCCGCCGGGCAGCATGTAGAGGTTACCATTCCGGTACTGCTGGAGGATTTGCGCTATTATGCTGTTGAAGAGCAGGGCTGGGTTTTAGAGGAAGGCGAATATCTGGTGCTGGTTGGGAGCAGCTCAGAGGAGAGCGGGCTGTTGAAGGATAAAATAAGCATCTGAATCTCTCTATCCTGTGAATGACATTCAAACGTAATTCTTCTCAACCATCGTGATGAGGAAGAATGCATTGGCCAACTTTTTTCAAGACCGCGGGCATCTGGGGATCAAAAAAGGTGTTCGTTTGCGATACTCGAGATAATCCGTACCAAACCTTTCGGTCAACTCGCGGGTTTCATGCTGGTAGATAAACGTCAACAAGGCAACAAAAATCACCAGGATCAGCAGGCTGACCACACCGGAACCCATCCCTATAGCAATGCCCAGATAAAGGAAAAACGCCCCCAACGTCATCGGATTGCGGGTATAGGCATAGGGACCGGTTGTGATCAGCCGCTGAGTGGCAACATTGGGATAGGGCGTACCTTTGCCCAGCGTGTATTGAATGTAGATTGCCCATCCCACCAGGAAAATTCCAATCAAGGTCATCAACGCTCCCACAACCTGATTCCCCCATCCGAGATCAATGCTCCACCATGTGCGTAAAACCCACACCAACCCAACTTCCACAGCGATCAGCAAAAGTAAAGCCAGCAGGAAGATCCCAATCACCTTTTTTCGGCGGGAGGTGGTTGTTGATTGTCCCTCATTCATGCGGGGACATGAGGTTCCTTAGGTGCAACCGCTTTGTTAAGCAGCACCAGAAATTCATCCAAAGGCGTTCTATGGAAGCGGGCAGCCCATTTTACCGTCAACCGTTTTTCAAGGAAATTACGCAATTTGTTTTTCTCCACCCCCTTCATGCCAAGCGCCACCATTACTTCGGAAATATCTCCGTATTCCTCAAAAATATCTGAAATTTTTGTATCTTCTGTAATTTGCATTTTTTACCTTTCCTCAAACTTTTCATTCGCTAAAATTTTTATTAAAGATGTAGAAACAACTACTGGTTCATATACATCTTACCCATCCCGGCAAGCTATTACTACGACTTTTGTCGAGTTTGGGAGTTCTGATTTTCCTGAAAGAAGATCACGCTGGTGTGGTGATGGAAACATCTTCTACCAAAGACGACTTAAGTCGTTCCGGCGGAAGCGAAAAGAACCTATACTCAGATCAATACAATGAGTAGACTGAAAAATAAGGAGTACCAATGAAATCAATTTTTACAAAAATAGCAGCCATCCTGGCCTTCATTATTGGAGCAATGGCTGTTTTTGCAGGGTTACAGGTATTATTGGGCAATGATCCGGGATATTATGTCATCAACTGGCTGCCGATTTATAACTACACAGCTGGGGTCCTGACTGTCTTTATTACTGCCATTCTGATTTGGCAAAGAAGGAAACTGGCCGGGTTTGCAGCCATTGCGACCTTCAGTGTGCACACCCTGGTCATGGTCATCATACAGACGGCCTACAGAGATGTTGTGGCAGTCGATAGCATCCGCGCCATGACCATTCGAATGCTGGCCTGGGCAATTATTCTGGGGTTGATGTACGCCCAAACGCGTAAGGATAAAAAGGCTCAGCGTTTGACCACCGGGGTTAAAGCGTAGGAATGGATGTGTCTACCCACGCAGATAAGAGCCTGCGAGAAGCAATTCTGGCGGCGTTTGCGGCAGATGACCGTATCGCGGCCGATAATTTGCGGGTCGGGGTGTTGAATGCGATTGCTCATCTGGCAGGGAAGGTAGACACCTTATCAATACGTGCTCTGGCAGAAGAACTGGCACAGCAAGTGCCTGGTATTCGGGGTGTGGTAAACCGCATTGAATGCCCCGGCGCTCCCAGCCCGGCACGATTAATAAATCTGGATTTAAAAACGTAGAATATTAATAACATTTCAATATTTTGGGCACGTAAAGCCCCTTTGATTGAGATGTTACAACAAATCACCAGAAGAGGTTATAGAATGACGAAAGTATTATCAAAATGGTTTAGAAAATTTCACCGCTGGATTGCCGTGCCTACCGCTCTGGCAATTCCAACCGCACTTATCATCAAACTGGTAGGTAACGAGAATTTGGTACAGACCTGGGAAAAACTGGACAAAATCCCTTCCTTGTTGATGCTGGTGATGGCGATAAGTGGCGCTTATTTATTTCTGCTGCCCTATATCGTCAAAGCACAACGCAAGAATAAGAAAACAGAATCGAAATAACGAGAGTCTTACAGTCTTAAGGGATCCCCCTCACGAAAGGGGGATCAGGTTTATAAATCTCATCTCTAAATTAATACTTGACAAACGCTTATAATTTATGTAATATATCAAATAATGATATAACATAATTTGATATATTAATTTTTTAATTTCAAAAAGTGAGAGATTTATGAATGATTATTTCGAATACCTGCCGTTGACACAAGCAATGTTTCACATCTTACTATCTCTCTTGGATGGTGATAAACATGGGTATGCCATCAAAAAAGAGATTGAATCCATATCCAACCAAACCATAAATTTAGGGCCTGGAGCACTCTATGGCTCAATTAATAAATTGTGTGACCTTCAATTCATCACGGAAGTTAAAAAAATTGATGACGATCCAGGTGAGCATTCCAGACAGAATCGCAGATATTACTCGATAACTCCTTCTGGGAAAAAAGTTCTCAATGCTGAATTGGATCGACTAAATAAGGCATTGGTCATTGCCAGGCAAAAGAAAAAATATTCCCACCCATAGGTTTGTCGTGAAAATTAATACTGTCCCCTTAAAAATTTACCAATTGCTCTTACACTTATTTCCGACACAGTTCCGAAAGCAATATTTATCCGAGATCCTCGATTTGATTACCAGAGAATCCGAGGATAGTATCCAGAAAAAGAAAAAATTTCGTTTTTGGGTCTGGTTATTCTCTGACTACTTGATATCCATAATCCAATTTTATATAACTGGAGGTGCTGCTTTGCGTGAGAAAAAATTAACACGTGGTTCGGTAAAGATATTTGTTTTATTTGGTTCCTATTATTTGTTTTTGGCTGTATTAAACTTATTACGACTTTCATCACCTGGCTTACCATCAGAAGTTCGCAGAATCATCGCTGTCATTCCCTGGTATGCAGATTTCTTCCTTTATATCCTATTCTTTTTCGGCATGGTTGGGTTTGTAATTCTGTTATTTAAAAATAATTTGCCCTTTGCTGTGGTATCAAGCATACCTATCTTCATTGCGGTTTTGTTTAAACCCCTTAATACCCTGGCAATGATGTTTAGTTACCAAACACCCTTTCTTTCTAATTATGGAAAACATTTTATATCATTTGGTATGCTAACCATTGGTATTTATTTAATCTGGAAAAAATTCGTCCCGGGTTTCCAACTGATACCTTTTCTCCTGATTGGATTTCCTCTTCTTGGTTTGATTGAACCCCTTCGTGAAATCTACCTCATAAACTTAATTCTTAATTATTCAAATATCCTGTTCGGACTCGGATGGATTCTCTTGGGGGTCGGGATAGGAAAATTTATAGATGATATCAATCGCTCGCTAGCCTTTTCCTCCAGTTTAGTGAGGGAATATTCGGTTAATCCCTAGTATGTTTAGAGCGGTATTGTAGTAAGGAAAATTTACTACAATAATAAGGTAAGTGGATCCGGCAGACCGACTAATCCTGGGTACCAGATACCGTAATTTAGCATGGTCGCCGGATCCGAAAACCTTATAGCCCGAACAGTTGACTGGATCTTGAATCCGAATCTTGCTAGTGTGGGCACTTTGATTATAGCGTAAGGAGAAATTAAAATGAATACAAATACGGAAATTATTGTCGGCATTGATATCTCTAAAAAGAATCTGGATATTCAAATCCAGGAAGATGGGGCTTATTTCACCTGCGGAAATGATTTAATAGGCATCGATAAACTGGTAGAAAAGTTGAGCAGTGTCCATCCCGCGCTGATAGTACTGGAGGCAACTGGTGGCTATGAAAAAGGATTGGTCTCAGCACTCGTCGAGGCAGAGTTGCCAGTGGCAATGGTTACTCCTTCGTGGGTCCGTTTTTTTGCCAAGTCGTCCGGTACTTTAGCAAAGACCGACAAAATAGATGCCAAGATGCTGGTGCGCTATGGTCGCGCCAACCACCCCCCAGTTGTGATTATGCGCTCGAAACAGCAAGAAGATTTGTCAGAACTCATGACGAGACGTAGCCAGGTATCCTTGGCGCTGATCACTGAGAAGAATCATTTAGAAACGGCCACTTCCGCAGTTGTAAAAAAGTCCGTTCAGGAAAGCATTCTCTTTCTAAAGCAGGAAATCGAGAAATTAGAGTCAGAGATTGCTGAGATCATCAAGCAAAACCCAACGCTAGAGCATAATGAGCAGCTGATCTCCAGTATTCCTGGTGCTGGAAAAATTACTGCTGCCATTCTATTAGCCGATTTACCTGAGTTGGGTACCCTTGACCACAAGAAGATTGCAGCCCTGGTGGGAGTAGCTCCCTTCAATCGAGATAGTGGGTATTATCGTGGCAAACGACGCATAAAAGGAGGGCGTAAGGCAATCCGCAAAGTGCTGTTCATGACAGCCCTTACAGCTATTCGATGTAACCCGGTGATAAAAGAATTCTATGAGCGGCTTTTAGCCCGCGGAAAGGTCAAGAAAGTAGCTATTGTTGCTTGCATGCATAAACTGCTAACCTTTATAAATGCAATGATCCGCTCTCAAACTCCATGGAAACCTAAAATTGCCTCTTGACATTTAACACAGTTGCTAAATTCTTGGTGCACAGCATTTGAGGATCATCTGACACCCATGTGGAAGAAAGTTTTTCGATGGAAGCTTCCCAGCCACTCCACCCATTTGAGTAGTGATGGGTTGGCCATCCGTTGTGGTAGCAATTAACCCCGAAGATTACATGAACCAGACCTTCTCTGAAAAAAGGTTTAAGTTCTTGTTTGGTTTTGAGTAATGTTTGTGCTAGAAGTTGTACCGGGGTACAGAAATTCTCATAGGTTAAAAAGGAGAGATTGCCATAACCCATTACGGCTTTACCTCCACAGTCAAGGAATGGAAAGGTGTGGAGACGATTTACCAAAGAGCTTTTGATTATAAGAACGCTCTACAGGTTTGATTTCGTATTTGGCAACAGCACTCATTTGTTATCTAAAAAACTCCAGCATATGTTGACTAACTGCTTCAGATTCATCGTGCAACACCCAATGCGTTGCGTCCTCAAAGGTAATCAACTGACCATCATCGCAAAGATCGACACTTAAAGGAGCCATTTCATAACTTAAATGCGGGTCTTGCTTGCCCCACAGGATTAATGTCGGCACCTGGATTCTGAGGGATTGCGATGTTTGTCTCTTCACCCGAAAAAAAGACCGGTACCAGTTCATCATGCCTGTCATGGCGCCGGGTTGATTCCATGCGGTGCGATAGCGATCTCGCTCTTCCTTGCTTAAATCATCTGGCAAGGCTGAGATCAAAAAACGCCAATTGTTCAACTTAACAACCCATTCAGGCAAACCAGGAATCTGAAAGAATAAGGCGTACCAGCTTTTGAGGATCTGTTTGATATGCGTGCGCAGATAGCTGCTCATCACCTGTGGATGCGGCACATTGGCAATCACCATTTTTTTGATCCGTTTGGGGCAGCTCAACGCCAGGTTCCAAACTACCATCGCACCAAAATCATGCCCGGCGATGTGGAAACGATCATAGCCCAAAGCATCGGCTAACCCTAGGATATCCTTGACAAGCGTATTCATCTGGTAGCTGGCAACGCCATCCGGTTTGTCGCTTAAGTTGTAGCCTCTTTGGTCAGGCACAATGACGCGAAAACCAGCCTCCGCCAAGGGGCCAATCTGGGCTTCCCAACCAAACCAGGCATCCGGAAACCCGTGCAAGAGGAAAACAGGCTCTCCCTCTTCGGGTCCTGCCAGAGCGGTATGCAGTCGGATCCCATTGGTTGTGATTTTTTCGAATTTTATTGTCATTCCATTATGCCAGCGCATTGCTGGCTTCATCGAGGGCTGTCACTTCATCAGCAGACAGCCGCCAACCCATCGCACCCAGGTTTTCGGCGGCTTGTATGGCATTCTTTGCGCCGGGGATGGGCACAGTTCCCTTGCAGATCGTCCAGTTCAGGGCAACTTGTGCAGGAGATTTGCTGTAATTAGTGCCGATTTCTCTCAACAGGTTGATCAACGGTTGCGCCTGCTGCAATTTTTCTTTGGGATACATGCGCTTGCGCGGGCCAGGTGGTGGATTATCGGGGCCATATTTCCCGGTCACCATGCCTTTGGCCAGTGGGCTGTATGCAATGACGGTGATGTCATTTTCCAGGCAGTAAGCGAGCAAACCATTTCTCTCGATACTGCGGTCAAATAAGCTGTACTCCACCTGGTTGGAAGCCAGGGGTATGCCGTCCGCCTGCAAGGTTTCATGTGCCAGTCTGGTTTACTCCAGCGCCCGAAGGGCATATGGATTTGGTATAAATCGACCTGGGAGAGTTGCAGGCGCTTCAGGCTTTTTTTGAGCGCATTCAGCAGTGCTTTTTTGCGCATCCGCCATGGAAACGGAAAAAATTTGGTTGCGATCAGCACTTCATTCGTTGCGGAGGGTAAGAATTTCCCCAAAAATCGTTCTGATTTGCCCAGCCCATAGACTTCGGCAGTGTCGAACCAGTTCGCGCCGTTGGCAAGGCTGACGTCAAAGGCTGCGCGGATATCGCTGTCATCATAGCTGCTGCCACCATAGCCCCAGATCATGCGATCACCCCAGGCCCATGCACCCACACCAACGGTGGTGATTTTGATATCGGTTTTTCCAAGTGGTACCAGGTCTTGAGAATTATTCATTTTTATTTTCCTATTAACAAGTGTGACAAACCCGTCCCCTCTACAATTACCGGACTGGTAACTGCATTTGGTCAGTCCTTCTTTATTATACACGCTCCAATTTCTGGGCCTACCAATATCAAAAGAGATGATCTGAGTCTTTCCTATCCCTACTTGTGCGCTAAGGCTGATTCTTTTTCCTTTTCCGCTAAGTATGGCTGATGGAGCTTGATGGGTTCGCGATCCGTTTTGCGTAGGCGCAGATTAAGCATTTCCACGAAAACCGAGAAACCCATGGCAAAGTAGATGTATCCCTTGGGAATATGCTGGTGCAGGCTTTCGACGATCAGCGTAAATCCGATCATTAATAAAAATGAGAGGGCTAACATTTTCACAGTCGGGTGTCGTTCCACAAAATTACTGAGGGCATCTGCGGATAAAATCATCCCACCGGCGGCCACGATCACAGCCGCGATCATGACAGCCACTTCATCCACCATGCCAACCGCTGTAATGACCGAATCCAGAGAAAAGACCACGTCCAATATCAGGACCTGAAGAATTACACTCCAGAAGGTGGCTTTGACTTTAGCCGAGGAGTGTCCTTCCACCCCTTCCAGCTTTTGGTGAATTTCCATGGTGGCTTTGCCCATCAGGAATAATCCACCGATGAGTAAAATCAAATCCCTGCCGGATATGTGAAAGTTGCGAATGGAGAAGATCGGTTCGGTCAAGCCAATAATCCAGGAGAGGGAAAGCAGTAATAAGATGCGGCTGATGACGGCCAGTGCAATCCCGGTTCGGCGGGCTTTGGGCTGTTGCTCGAGGGGTAATTTTCCAGCCAGAATGGAGATGAAAATCACATTATCTACACCCAGCACCAATTCCAGGGCTACCAGGGTTAAAAACGCAATCCAGATTTGAGGGTCAGAAATCCAGTCCATCTTATAACGCTCCTTTTGTGATGATTCCTCCTGATTTTAAACCAAAAACCAGTATGATGAAAGTTTTTTCATCTGTTTTATCGTGGATCGTTCTCGTTGACATTTTCAACCCTTGTCAGACAGCTATTCTCCGATAGAATTGTACCCATACGAATACCACCGGAGCCTTAGATGCAGTCAAAATTAAAAATCATTCTGATCGGTCTGGGAAAAGTTGGGCGCGAAGTGCTTCAGCAACTTCCAATAAGTGGGCTAGGCTGTGAGATCACCGCCCTGGCTGATAGCACCGCTTGTTTAATAGGACAACCGCTTTCTGTTCAGCAGGTTAGCGCAGCACTGGAAACCAAATCAGCCGGTAAAAAATTGATTGATCTGCCGGACGCACAACCACTGACCAATCTTGTTGCTGCATATCAATCGGATGTGATCATTGTGGATACCAGTGCCGCCCCAAACCTCGACTGGGGTGCAGCAATACGGAAAAATTGCAAAATGGTGTTCGCCAACAAGAATGCGCACAGCGCTCCCTGGTCACAGGCAGCCACTTTGTTTAACAATGACCGCATCCGTTATGAGTCCACCGTGGGGGCGGGCTTACCGGTAATCGTAACCCTGCGATCCATGCTTGCCAGTGGCGATCAAATCACGCGCATTGAAGGCGTGATGAGTGGCACGTTGGGGTATTTGTGCAGCCAGCTTGAAGCCGGTGCCACTTACAGTCAGGCGGTTCAGCGAGCCTTTGAGGCTGGGTACACCGAACCCGATCCGCGTGATGATTTGAGCGGTTTTGATGTGTTGCGCAAGTCTTTGATTCTGGGCAGGACGGCTGGTTGGCGTCTGGAACAGACAGATTTTTCAGTGCAAGCGCTTTATGATGATCGACTGATCGGGATGCGAGTGTCGGAATTCTTTCAACGCACTGCTCTTCTCAACGAAACCTATACGCAGGAGGTTGGGAAAGCTGCCAAAGAGGGCAGGGTGCTGCGTTATCTGGCGACCATCACCCCGCAAGGCGGTCATATCGGTTTGCAGGCTGTGGAACGCAGCAGTGCGCTGGGTGCCTTGCAGGGCCCTGGCAACTATTTTGCCATCCACAGCCGACGCTATGACCCGCTGCCGCTGGTGATTGCCGGACCGGGTGCGGGCATTGTGGTCACCGCTAATGGCGTTCTCAATGATATAATCGCGCTAACCAGTAAATAGAAAGCAGTCCAATCCAGATGAAAAAACACGCACGCATGGAAGAAATCTATGAATCCGGCTCCATTCCCTGGGATCAGCAAGATCCCCCGCCCGAGGTGATTGATATCGCTTCGGTGCTGCCAGCTGGGCGAGCGCTCGATCTGGGGTGTGGGTTAGGACGCGCCTCCATTTATCTGGCTCAAAAAGGTTGGCAGGTGGATGGCGTCGACTTTGTCGGACAGGCCATCACACAGGCGCGTCTGCGTGCAGAGCAGGCAGGCGTAAGCGAGCGGGTACACTTTCATCAATCCGCGGTGACGGAATTATGCTTTTTAGATGGCCCTTACGACTTTGCCCTGGATGTGGGGTGCGCGCACGGTTTAACGGAGAAGGAACTGCAGGATTATCACCGGGAGCTGCTACGCTTGCTGAAACCTGGGGCAGTCTTTCTGCTGTTTGCCCATTTAAATGAAGAGAACACCTCTCCTGAAGAACAGAATTGGATGGATGAAACCATATTGAGAAAAATCTTTGCACACACATTTGAACTGGAAAGAGTCGAACATGGACTGACTCAGGTGGATGATCAGACTCCCTGGCGTTCGACCTGGTTCTGGTTCCGAAAGGACACACAATGAACAAAATACCGGTTTCCATTTTAGGCGCGACTGGCGCAGTTGGGCAACGCTTTGTCGAGATGCTGGTACAGCATCCTTATTTCGAGATCGTTTCTTTAACTGGTTCAGAACGCAGTGCCGGCAAAGCTTATGGGGAGGCTTGCCGCTGGGTGCTCTCGGGGTCCATCCCGGAGCAGGTTCAGCATTTGAAAATCCAGCCCACTTCCACCCATGTGCCCGGTCAGGTAGCTTTCTCAGCCTTACCAGCCACGATCGCCCGCGAATGGGAGCCGCAACTGGCTGCTGCCGGGTATGCGGTTTGTTCAAACGCTTCGGCTTTACGCCAGACTCCCGGTGTGCCGCTCTTAATTCCTGAGATCAACTACGATCATCTGGACATGATCCCCTTGCAACAGAGCGAGCTGGGTTGGAAAGGTCTGGCAGTCACCAGCCCGAATTGCACCACCAATGGCATCGCCATGACGCTCAAACCGCTCGACGATGCCTTTGGGGTGGAAGCGGTGTTTGTGAGTACCATGCAAGCCATCTCGGGCGCAGGTTACCCAGGACTGGCCTCTCTGGACATTCAGGATAACGTAATTCCCTTTATCAATGGCGAGGAAGAAAAGATCCAGACGGAAACCAACCTGCTGTTGGGAAAGATGCTGGCTGGCAGAAGGGTCAATGCCCAAATTCAGGTCAGCGCGCATGCCAATCGCGTTCCGGTTCTGGATGGGCATACCATAGCGCTTTCCATAAAATTCCGCAGCAAGCCCTCTGTGGAAGACGCCATGCAGGTTTTGGAGGATTTCCGTGGTCCGGCTGAGGTTCAGCAGATGCCGACTGCTCCCGAACGTCCGATTCTGGTGCGCCGTGATCCCGACCGGCCGCAACCGCGCCGTGATCGTGATGCGGGCAACGGGATGTCCGTCAGTGTCGGGCGCATTCGTCCCTGTAACCTCTTCGATTTGCGCATGGTTACGGTTGTACATAATACCGTACGTGGTGCCGCGGGGGGATCGGTGCTGAATGCTGAGTTGCTCTACGCGAAGGGATTATTGTCGGCATGATTCAACTGGGTATGACCGACTGCCGGGCAGTACGTCATCTGCTGGATAACCATCAACTGGACCTGGATTATCTGGAAGTCCATGGGCCTTATGTTGCATCAGCTCGTCAGGCGTATCCCGAGATGCCCATGTTACTGCACAATGCCCTCTATCAATGGTCATTGACCCATCAGGATGGATTGGAACATAAAGATGCAGCCAACATTACCCGGCAGCGCCTGGCGTTGTCCCGTTCTCCCTGGTATAGTCTACACCTGGGTTTTTCCACGGAGGAGGTCGATTTTTATGACGAAGCTATGCAAGCCGTTTCTGCCCTGCAACCACGCGGCCTGGTGCTGCAACGCTGCATCTCCCGGTTGAAAGAGCTCAAAGAATTGCTACCGGTGCCGATCCTGGTGGAGAACCTGGATTATAACCCGACACAGACCTATGAATATGTGTGTGAGCCTGATTTTATTCAGGATGTCATTCAGGATACCGGCACCTGGTTGCTGTTGGATCTGGCGCACTCTCGTGTGACCGCCCATGCTTTTGACATTTCTGTGGAGGATTATATCGATCAGCTGCCGCTCGGGAAGGTGCGTCAAATTCATCTCAATCGCCCAGGTTGGCGTGACAACCGCCTGGTGGATGCTCATCTGGCGCTCGTGGAAGAAGACTATATTCTGTTTGAAAAAATTCTTGAGCGCTGCCGCCCATGGGCAGTGACCCTCGAGTATCAGCAAGACCCTGATCAGATAGTTAATCAATTCACGCGATTACGCGAAATGATCACCAGGTAATATTCCGATACAATTTGATACGAGGAATTTCTGAGAATCTTCTCATTCCGATTGAATTACGCCTAAAACGCGATAAAATAATAACAGAACGCACCGGGAGGGCATTTTGGAACGAGAAACACTGCAACGGATCATGTATTACCTGTTCGATCACATCACGGTAACCCGCTTCGAAGGAAATGAAAATGTTCCCAGGGAGGGTGGTATTATTGTCGCAACCAACCATATGAGCCGTATGGACATCCCGATGCTGTTTGTAAACCCTGCCCGGCCGGATATTACTGCCCTGGTGGCGGATAAATATGTCAATTACCCCGGCATTAGTTGGTTTGCAAAAACAGCCGGTGCCATCTATATCGACCGCGAGAGAGCTGACTTTGGTGCTTTCCGGGAGGCACAAAAACTGATTAAGTCTGGTGTTGCCATGGGGATTGCTCCGGAAGGCACGCGTAGCAAGGTCAGTGAATTACTGGAAGGCAAACCCGGTACAGTTCTGCTGGCGTTACGCACCGGTGCCCCGATTGTTCCGGTAGGATTGGCTGGCACAGAAAATAGCTTCAAAAAACTGCTCACTTTCCGTAAACCACATATGGTGGCGCGCTTTGGAAAACCGATCGTGATTGATGAAATCCCGCGAGAAAATCGGGAACAGCATTTACAGAATGCAGTCGATGAAATCATGTGCCGTATTGCTGCCTTAATCCCGCCGCGCTACTGGGGCTTTTACAAAGACCATCCACGATTGCAGGAATTGATAGCGGAACAGGGCGGTCCTGTCGCGGATGAGCACAGGTAACCTGATGCAAACCGGTTTCTGGTGGATACTTCTGGCTTTGTTGTTGTATGGTGTAATCCATTCCATTCTGGCTGCGCACCGCACCAAAGACTGGGTCAAAGGCTGGTGGGGCGATAGAAACTATAACCGTTTTTACCGTTTGTTCTTCTCTTTGCAGGCAGCCATATTGTTCGTGCCGGTATTGCTGCTGGTGGTACTCCTGCCGGATAAAACCATTTATCGTATTTCTACCCCCTGGGTGTACCTGACGATCGCTTTGCAAATACTGGGTGTGTTTGGCGCTATTCATAGCATCATGCTGACCGGTATGTTAAGATTCACCGGGGTGCAGCAGGCACTGGATCCCGAGCAGGCGCAAAAACCAATCAAATTAGTTAATAGAAGCCTGTATCACTGGGTACGCCATCCCATTTATACCAGCATGTTCCTGTTCCTCTGGTTGGTTCCGGTTATGACCTGGAACGTCCTGGCTCTTAATCTGGGAATCTCTGTTTATAATATTCTGGGTGCGATGTTGGAAGAACGCAAACTAAAAAGTGAATTTGGGCAGTCATACGTGGCGTACAGTCGGGTAACCCCATTCATCATCCCAGGAATCAAACCCAGAAACCGCTAGCTGCATTGACAAACGATTCCACGCTTCCGTTCCAGTCAGCTAATTCAGGAAAAAACATGACTCAAACACAAAAAAACCGCTCCACGCTCAAACGCTATGCCTGGTTATCCATTGCCACAGCGTTGATTACCATGGGGATGAAAGCCGGTGCTTACCTGCTGACTGATTCAGTTGGTTTATTGTCAGACGCCTTGGAATCCCTGGTGAACCTGGCTGGCGCCATCATGGTACTGAGTATGTTGGGCCTGGCTGCCCGTCCCGCAGACGATAACCATACCTATGGGCACAGCAAAGCGGAGTATTTCTCCAGTGGATTTGAAGGCTCATTGATTTTAATTGCTGCTGGCAGCATCATCTATACAGCGGTAAAATGTCTGTTGGATCCCCAACCCCTGGAGCAATTGGGAGTGGGCTTGTTGGTTTTATTTCTGGCTTCTTCCGTCAATCTGGCAACCTCATTGATTCTGAAACGAGCAGGCAAACGCCACAACGCCATCTCTCTGACCGCCAATTCTCAGCATTTGATGACAGATGTGTGGACATCCGGCGGTGTGCTGGTTGGAGTGGGAGCGGTTGCTCTGACGGGCTGGCAACCACTTGACTCAATTGTTGCCATTCTGGCAGCCCTCAATATTCTCTGGTCAGGATACACCATCGTGCGTGATTCGGTATATGGATTGATGGATACAGCTCTGCCACAGGAAGATCTCGATCTGATCGAGCAAGTACTGGCCAAATATAAAAGTGAGGGGGTGGAGTTCCATGCTGTACGCACACGTCAATCAGGTGCCATTAAATTTATCAACATGCATGTTTTGGTACCCAACGAATGGACGGTGGAGCATGGTCATACGCTGCTTAACAAGCTTGAAGCGGAGTTGAGAGAAAATTTGCCAAACAGCACAGTCTTCACCCACCTGGAACCATTGCACGACCCGACCTCGTATAGCGATATAGAAGTGAGGTAGAGACAGCTGTTAAGCTGTTGAGTGGGTTGACAGTTTACAGTAAAGGGTGCACTGCACTTCTGATCGGTTACCAATGTCAGGTTAGATTTTTTGTAGGGTGCACTGCACTTGGTG